>Ga0307377_10004092_pt1 | contig 16075 bp, 13 predicted proteins | sample TR3MG_FD_202535 | JGI IMG/M metagenome (GOLD analysis project Ga0307377, IMG submission 202535) | Soil microbial communities from Risofladan, Vaasa, Finland - TR-3 | ecosystem: Environmental > Terrestrial > Soil > Coastal area > Acid sulfate soil | place: Finland: Risofladan, Vaasa | collected... | reverse complement strand
AAATATATGACTTTAACTTACATGGGTGGAAAGTATAAAGCTATTTGCCCGTTTCATCAAGAGAAAGATGCTTCGTTAGTAATTTATCCCGAAACTAACACTTTTTATTGTTTTGGGTGTCAATCATACGGAAATTCAGCAACTATAATACAGAAGTTCGAAAATGATAAGGGTAATAAACTAAGCTATAAAGAAGCTTCAGAATTAGGAAAGACGATATGAAAACAGCAAGATTACAGGGATACGATGTCATATGTAATATAAGTAACGAGCTATTTTCATGGACACCATCCGATACCCTTGAACAAGCCCCCCATTATATTAATAAACGAAGATAAATTAATGGGACTAATGTGAAAGCCTTAGTCCTAGGGGAAATACCTTTAGGTGAAAAATGAAACAAATCTATTATTTGACAGAAGAAGAAAAAGCTGGACACAAGCACCCTAAGAATATGACTTTAGAAGAATATACTAGATTTTGGAGAGGAAGAAAAGCAATAAGTTCAGATGCCCTAAAGATAAAACATAATGCTTGGTTGTCTACTAAAAGTAACAGCGAATAAAAAATAAGCCTCTGTGGTGTTAATGATAGCATAAAAGCCTTCCAAGCTTAAGGTCAGGGTTTGAATCCCTGTAGGGGCTCCAGAAAATATGGCATGGTAGTGTAAGCGGAGTAACACGCTAGACTTTCAATCTAGAAAATGTGGGTTCAAATCCCATCCATGCTACCAGACTGTTCTTTGACAACTGAATAGATTTTCTTTAGGGTCACGTACTGGGTACAATCGAGTCTCCAAAACTTGATGGGCAGGGTTCGATTCCTTGGTGACTCGCCATACATGTGAGCGATAGTTTAAGTGATAAAAACACTCGCCGATAGAGCAAGAGATATGTGGTTCAAGTCCTATTCGCCCACCAAATTTAATATTTTTCTGGAGAACATTGAAAAGTTCGATTCTTTTCGGGCATTAATTTATTTGGTGTGCTTGGTTGATAGAAAGAGATCGTTCCTCTTTAAATATTAAATAATGTCGAACAGCGAAGCGATATTCGCAGGGATGCCCCTTTTCCTTCTAAGATTAGATTGTTCGAAAGGGCTTGTTAGATAATAGTCTAAACAAAGGGTATCATTCTATAGACTAATGAACTATGTAGGTGTAATACTACTTCGACAATAAATTGCCCATCTACCAAGTCGTAGTTTGGGATAAACGCCGTCTTATAGGCGGTTTGTTTGGGCCGGTAGCTTAATTGGGAAAGCGTTAGCTTTGCAAGCTGAAAGATAAGGGTTCGAGTCCCTTCTGGTCCACCATGATTAGAACTCTTTGCCTAAGGTAGGGAGTCAATCGAGGCTTAGTTACTGAGCCAGCCTAGCAAATCAGTAACATTGGAGAGTTGACAGAGTGGTAATGTACCTGATTGCTAATCAGATGTCGTCTGAAAAGATGCAAGGGTTCGATCCCCTTACTCTCCTCCATGCCGTCGTAGCTTAACGGATAAAGCGACTGGTTTCTACCCAGTTTTATGAGGGTTCGAATCCTTTCGGCGGTGCCATTTTGTAAGCATACATAGTAGTTAGAAAGTGAGTTAGTTATGTTTGTTAAAATATTAATAAAAAATGTAGATGGAGTATTTAGGTCTACTATTTTCGAGTGTTATAAGGCATCTTTTCAACCAATTCCAGAAGATTCAAATTATTGGAAAGAAGGAGAAAAATTGTCTCTATTGCAAATATATAATAATGAAGTTCCAAATGGAGGAATAATAGATTATATAGTAAATCACAGAGCAGATGATTTTCACATATATTATTTGAATAGTGAAGGTCAAACAATAGATAAAGTAGTTTAATAAAACAATCAACTATGTATGCTTAAAAATTTTTGGGGTAGTAACTCAACGGTAGAGGCCTGGTCTTATATGCCAGTAGTTATAGGTTCGATTCCTATCTACCCTACCAAATAGTGCCAAGTTAGCTTAATAGTAAAGCACACGACTGTGGATCGTGGTATTAGGGTGCGATTCCCTGACTTGGTACCATTAAAAAGAATAAGAGGAAAATAATTTTAGAATTCATGACTCTATAGTTATTTAGAAGCCGCACGTAATTTAGCTATGGTTGAACAGTGTATCATAGGTCTTAGCGAAAAGAGGTCCTCAAAGTAACTAAGAAAGCTTCTTCCTCTTTATAAACATAACGCAAGATGGTCAAATGATAAGACAGACGGCTGCAACCCGTTTAATGTGGGTTTGAATCCCACTCTTGCGTCCATAGCCCCCTTGACTTAACGGCTAAAGTAACTGGCTTTTAACCAGTAAATATAGGTTCGATTCCTATAGGGGGTATTAAATCTTAAAGAACGAGGAAAAGATGAAATTAGAAATTGATTTGAAACATTTAGATGAAATAGCAAAAGCTAAAATAAAAGAACAAGAAAAAGAAATCTATAAACTTAATAGAAAGATTACTAAATTAGAAAAGACTATTAGAGATATAGAAAAAACATATCAAGAAGAAGTAGTATTAAGCAAAGAAATTAGAAAAGACATTAGGGACGCAGCTTATAATCTTACTGAGTTGTTAAAAGACAATAATTATGTAGATGATTATTGCCCTAATTGTGAAGATTATTAATGTCGGGGTGACGGAACTGGCATACGTATTAGCCTTAGAAGCTAAGTTTTGAGGGTTCGACTCCCTCTCCCGACACCATTTCTGGGTATAGCGCAGAGGTTGTCGCACTCGGCTTGGGACCGAGATCACGCTGGTTCGATCCCAGCTACCCAGACCATTAGGGTTGGCGAAGATCATTGGCGGGATCAACTGGCTGTAACCCAGTGCTATTTATAGCTTGGAGGTTCGACTCCTCCCCAATCCATAAAATTATGATAATAAAAAACATACCACCAAAACTAGCGGGAAGAGGGCTTCTTATTAACAGAGAAGCGAAACTTCTGTATAAAAATGGTAGACTATACTGTCTAAAATGTGGAGGAACAACGATAGTAATAGATGAAGAATTGTTTAAACAAATAGAATTCGTGCAGTAACTCAGTTGGTAGAGTACTGGTCTGATATATCAGAGGTCGGGGGTTCAACTCCCTCCTGCACGACCATTGCCCCTGTAGTTTAATGGTAGAACTATAGTTTTGTAAACTATTGATCTGGGTTCAATTCCTAGTGGGGGCTTAAAAATTTATAAGGAGAAATATTATGAAGTTGCACAGATATTCTCATGTTTTAATAATTGAGTCTAAAAAAGATATAGACGATATGTTAAATGGGACAATAATTAAGGGTTGTAGGGTTCAATTTATACTCGCTCCCTCGGAATTAAGAAAATACTTTAATGACATAGGGTTTTTCAAAAAAATTATTGAACCCACATTAATGAAAGATTGGATAATAAGTTATTACTAAATTGATAATTAGGAAGTTTGGCAGAGTGATCTATTGCGCTGGTCTTGAAAACCAGAGGGGTTAGTAGCCTCCGTGGGTTTGAATCCCACAGCTTCCTCCATAAAAAGGAAAGAAAAATGAGCCATAAAAGACTAAAAAAACTAGAAGAAAGATAATTTATGTATGTAGTAAAAAATAAAAGAACATTTTGTATTGATCTTACTGAAATATTAAGAATAGAATTTGAATTAAAAAATCTTGAAATTATACAAATTTCTATAAGAGATATGACAAATGGGTTAGCAACACTATATTATTTGAATCATGATGAACTTATTTCTATATTAGAAGAAATAAAAAAAGACAAGAAACAAGAAAAACAATATATTGAAAGTATTTTAGAAAAGAGAAACAAGGCGGGATAGAGTACTGGGAACTCATTGGTTTCATAAGCCAAGATATGTCAGTTCAAATCTGGCTCCCGCTACCAGCCCCTATAGTGTAACGGATAACACGCTTGACTACGAATCAAGAAATCCGAGTTCAAATCTTGGTAGGGGAATACGACCTCGAAGTTGAAGGAGTCGAAACATCGGTCTGTCACATCGAAGGAAGTGGGTGCGAGTCCCATCGGGGTCGCCATGCGGGAGTAGCTTAATCGGGAAAGCATCGGTTTTACATTCCGAAGAGAGTAGGATCGTAACCTACCTCCCGTACCAGATAAGGCTCGTTAGCTTCAGTGGTATAGAGCATTCGACTGTTAATCGAAAGTGCCTTGGTTCGAATCCAAGACGAGCCTCCATATAAGAAAGGAAAATATGAAAGTAGATCATAGGTGTCGATGTCAATGTCACTATCTTGCAGAAGGAAAAGTAAAACATTGCGTAGCTTGTTGTACCCCTTGCCCTATATGTAAAGATGGGATAACAAAAGGGTTTATGAAAGATCACATAGATCAAGTTCATGGACATGAAGATGATTTAGCGACTGGAAGTAGATAATGGCCCTGTAGCTCAGAAAGTAGAGCTTACGGTTGAAGCCCGTAGAGTCAGGGGTGCAAATCCTCTTAGGGCCACCATACAGCCCGATGGTGAAACGGTATCACACTTGGCTTTGACCCAAGTATTAGAGGTTCAAGTCCTCTTCGGGCTGCCATAAATAAAGGATCAAGATGAAAGAATCAGTTTTCGCTGGAGAAATAAAGAAAGCTTGTAGCTTTACAAATTGCTGGTATTATAAAATCCCAGACTCATATAATATGGAAAGATTTAGCCCCAAAAAGCCATTCGATTCTATTATTCTATATCAAGGGAAACTACACGCTATTGAATTTAAACTAATCCAAGAAAAGAAATCTTTCGCTTTTAGCAATGTAAAAGAGCATCAAGAACAAGGGCTATTCGATGCTTGGAATAATGGGGCTGAAGCTTATATTATAATCAATTACAGATTTACAGAAAAAAGCGGAGAAAGAACTAACTCAGTATTCGTAATTGAAATTCAAGAATATCTCGATCTAAAGAAAAAACTATCCGAAACAAGAAAATCTATTCCATATCACATGTTTGAATCATATGATTTTAATACTATTAAAAGAAATAGAATGAAAGATGGAAAACTTCATTGGGATATTAGGTCTTTTTTATCACATCTTTAATCTTACAAACCATTTTAACCATGTTCTAAAAACATCAATATCGAAATTTGGGCAAGTTTTACCCTGCTCTTTCCCTGTGGGTGTCTCACAATGCCCCAAAACATCATTTACAGTCAGATTATGCAGTCTCAATAGCTGTGAAACTAAGCCCAAACAGCTCCAGAACTGCCGTCTGTAGAAGTTTTGCACCCCAATCATACATATCCCTATAGAAATGCTATTCATGCCCTTAACATGAGCACCAACTACATCATCTGCTCTTCCTTTTTCTATCATCCCTACTTCAGAACCGACATATTCTTTTGATCTTTTACCGTTTAATATGACGTAATGATACCCGATGTCACAAAAACCTCTTTCTTTATGCCACTTTCTTATTTCTGCTACATCACCGAAAGAAGAATCGGAACAGTGAATTATGATTTTTTCTATTTTTCTCATCCTACGATACCTCCGTCAATAGCACTCCAATAAAAAGTTCCAACACCTGCATTTGTAGCTAATACAACAGCACTTGCTGAATTATAGTTTAAATATATTGGATTAACTGAACAGTAACCTATTTCTGATTCAAACAATTCAATAGCTATAGACATAGAACTATGAAAATTAACATGATTTATTTCTATATCTTCAAATCCAGCACCAGATTTATGAACCTCATATCCTATTTTAATTAAATTCCAATCAGAAGAAGAAAAAACTGTTTCAGGCAAAGAAACAGAAGTAGAATATATATTTATAAAAGCTATATTATTTTCATACAATGCCGCTGACATTGTTAATCTTTGAATATTATTGTCATATTGTACTCTTAAAGTCCCGGTATTTCCAAATACTCTATATGGTAAAACAGTAGTTGTTACATCCCAATTATCAGAAGAACTTGCTGTAGTTGTATATAAATGATTCACATGAGCACCAGCAGTATCCCACATATAACCTATTGTTTGATTATTAAAATCAATACCCGCTCCGTAGATAGTAGCTTCAGTAGTAAAGCCATTAGCAGTAGAAGTTACTGTTATTTGAAGTGTTTGTGAATTCTCATGCATTATGTAGAAATCCTTAATACTATATTACCAATTTCAAAAGTCTTTTTACTATTATTGTTTATGCCAAAAATAAGTCCCTCTTGCTCAGATGCATTAACTTCGTAATGTAATTGTGTTCTATACCAAGCACCAGGAATACCTGCTTCTGTTTCATGTTGATCCCCATAATCACCCTGAAGAGAATAAATCATTTCTGGGAATGTTGGGCCGGTACCAGTATAAGCCCAACCTGTTGATCTGTGATGATGAATATGTATATCTGCATCTGCATCAGTAGCTCCACCAAGCCAAGTACAATCAAATCCTACTAAACTAAAATCTTTATGATCGTTACTCCAATATTTACAAAAACCATAATCGCATAATATTGCTTCAGTAGTACCTGTATGAATATCAATAGTAACCCATCCAATCCATGTTTTTGTTGTTTCAAAGTAGGAATGCTGTAGTGTACTTGCTGGTATTGTAATATATTCTACAGCATCTTCTCTTACTCCTGCGTCAGTTATAGAAAAACCCTGTACTCTTAGAACTACTTCACTTGCTGGTACCTCACCCGTTACTATCATAAAATGAGCACCATAAGATACATACTGTGTACCGAATGACTTTATAGGATTAAAATCATCACTAGCTCCAGCAAACAGATAATATCCACCAACATAAAAATGGGCATCACCAGAAGTCGGAGATAGAAAAGACCATGTGTTCTCTGAATATATCGCAGTACTAACATAAGATTTAATATTTTTTGGAATAACGCTTACTATCGGGCCTCTTAATGGGTCGCCTCCACTAAAGTTAGTATATCTTTCACTAAAAGTAATAGTCTCACCAAAAGTAGCTACACCACTTTCTACATGCTTAGTATAATTCCAAGCTTTACCAGTTGATAAATTAGGGCTATGCCAACTAAATGCACTTGCTTCTAATATAGCATATGACTGATCTTGTTCTTCTACACCTATTACAATTCTATTAGTCCCAGATTCAGTATAGTTAACTAAAACTTCTTGACCTCTAAAATGTTTACCTAATATACTATCAAATTTAATTCTATCAGCACTAATAGAGTCATAAAGTATATTAGCTTTTTCTATAAAGGGAGTCTCTACATAGTCTGTTAATACCCCTTCTTCTAATTGAGCAGCATCGAAATATCCAAAATCTTCAGTACCCCCATTAGTACCTATACGGAAAGTAGCAAAAGCAGCCGAATCTACACCTATAGTAAAAGCAGTAGAAAATCTTACCCATCTTCTGCCATCTACTCCTATAGCACCAGAAGTTGTGAATTCAGTATCTTGATAATCTTTCTGGCCACCTATACCCCAAGGTGTAATTTGTTCATACAAATCATTATAAATTCTTATTCTAATAGCAAAAGAATCTGTACCAGCAGTAGAAAAATAGCAACTAATAGTATGTGAAGTATCATTAATTGGTAGATATTGAGCTACAAGATCATTGCTTGTATACCCTCCTACTTTCATGCTCTTAGTGCCAAAGAAACAATAACCCGAAGTAGAAGTAATTGGTACATATCCCCCTAATGTAGCATCAGATGTGCCCCAATAATAAATATCTCCGTTACTTTTGAATACTTCAAATGCACTATTTGGGAAAAGATTTTTGTTAAATAATTTTTCAAATGGTTTTCTTTTATTTGTTGTAATCGACTGAGCAGAACTAAAATCAGACCTAATACCATTTTCGTCTACAGTTCTAAATACATAAGAATATTCTTTATTTGGTTCAAGACCGATATCATCAATAAAAGTAAGGCCTGGTTCAAACAAGTTAATTTTTTTAGACCCGACAAGAATATTTTTAGTTTGCACTATGCCATCAGAAGAATCATACATCTCTTTTTGAGAATAATAATCAGTACTTACATCTTCTTGGCTCCAATAACATTTGTCTATTCTGAAATCTTGGATAATACCATTAGCGGCATATGGAGTGCTATACCCATCTCTATTTCCAACCCAGAAAGAACTCGAAGAGACATTGACTACCCCGTTAGCAGAAGAAGAGCTAACTACATTATTAACATATAAAAGAGATTTTGAGGTATCCCAAGTAGCTACAATATGAATTGGTTCATACTTATTAAATCCATCTGCTGTATTCGCTCCTAATGAGGTACTATATATATAAACATCACAATTTCTTGTAACTACATCATCATTTTGTGTAAGAGAAAATCTTCCTTCATGAGAATAATAACTTATACTGATATTAGCATTGGCAGTACCGTAATAGAATAAATAATTTTGTAGTGGAATTGCACTAGAAATATTATAGTCAAACAAAGGTGTATACCACATTCTAATAGCACCGAAATTAGAATCTATTGCTCCTGTAGTATCGTATTTTAAGGCATTAGTAGTATGAACATAGTCAACGGTATCATTACAAACATAGTGAATATTATAAGCGGAAGATTTTTCTAGTGTGCCACCGGCAATGCTTATATATCCTCCACTACCAGAGTCTAATCTAATCGTAGAATAACCAAAAGTAACATCAACATTAGTAGTACTAGCATAAAGAGAATACTTATTCCATTCTGAAGTTAAAGTGAATCTAGATGTAGCATGATATATAGCAAAAGTTTCAGAAGCAAAGCTAGTATGACCGTGGCCCAAAATCATATCTTGATGCGTATCAGATTTTGCCCAAACAGTAAAAGTGGATCCATCTTCAGGGGCAAAGTCAGGATTCCAACTCCAAAGTTTTTCAATAGTTAATTGCTTATCAGCAGAAGATGTAAAAGTAGAATAACCAGTACTAATTAAATTGTCTTCTTCTGTTCTGAAAAAAGTATCAATACCACTATATACTATGATTTTTGCAGCCGCAGTTGAAGCATAATCAGAAAAAATTAAATAATTAGTTGTTTCATTCCAAAACAATAATCCATTATCAAACTTTATTCTATCTCCCCATGCCGTAGAAGCATAAGAAAAATCACCAAAAGCACTAGAAACAGTAATTCCATTATAAGAATCAGTAGTATCTACATATTTAGCGTTAAAAGTTGTTCTGGCATTCTTAGGCTTAGTAAGTCTTGCATCAGTTTGAACGACTACAGAATTAGCAGAAGGAGTATATATATAATTAGAGTTAACATCACCAACAAAAACATCATCTATTAATATGGAAGAAGCACTAGTAGAATTGTAAATATTATATATTCTTAGTTTACAACAAACTGGGTTAACACCAGAAGTAGACAATCCCAAATATACCGGCATAACTGGTGATTTAATAATTGGCCAAGTATCAACTAAAGAACTCATCCCATGAGAAGTAGCCAAGAAAGCAGAATCTAAATCAAATGCTGTACCATCGCTACTACTAAAGTACATAAGCTTAACTGCACTATTATCTGCTCCATACATTTTCTTAATACTAAAATTAACAAAATCAGAAGTATCTACATATATATATTCAGATTCTATATAAACACTTTTTGCAGTATTCGTAACTCTTGAATCTATTCTAATGCAATTACCATTACTTCTATAGTCTCCGAAATAAGCATAAGCACTAGAGAAATGAGAGGCAGCCGCAGATGCTAAAGCTGTTTTAGTCCAATTATCTACAACTCCATCAGCGTCATACACAGAAAAATTTGAATTATCAACTTTATCTACAGGAGAAACAAATATATTTTGAAGATTATGATAGTCAGAATCAACGCTTATTTTTGTTCCTGCTGACAAAAATCTAGAAGAAGTAGTATCTAACAAAAGTAAGTTTCTACTATATCTAGTATCATAATCATCTATTATAGTATAGTCATAAGTTTCTTGTCTATAAATTTCTATTTCTGACCAGATATCTGAAGTTGGTGAAAGTATACTGAGAGTATTTATAATATTCCCAGTTATCGGATCAGAAGAAGAAGAAATATCTAAATCCCAAACTGGAACCGCAGTACTAAAAGCTTTAACAGCAGAATACCCCAATTTCATTTTATCAAAATTTGGGTTAACTTTTAAAAAAGTATTTGTTTCTACTGGAGTTATAGAGCGGAGACCTTCTGAATCATTATAAAAATAAAGAACTAAATGATTTTGACCAGCTTGAAGAGAGACATTAACATTAACTGAACCCTTTAGCCCATATAATAAAGAGCTATAAACACATACAGCACCTGAACTATTAAGTATCCACAAAGAGCAAGATACACCATCACTTTCTAAAGTAAGGGGTAAAGTATATCTTTCTGATGAATCAGAGGGAACTGTAATGGGACAAATATAACGAGCGTTCATTTTTTCTGGAAGTGAATCATGATAAAAATACCCTGTTGTTCCAGCGTTGAACTCACTTACTTGAGCATCTCCTTCAGAAACAAGACCGAAAACAAAGAAATGTGTTCCTTCTAGATATCCAGGATAAAAAGCAGAATAAAGATCATTACTAAGAACAGGGACTAAATTAGAAAATATGCCCCTTCCCAAAATAACGGCACGATTCATAGTATAAGAATAAGTATGCCAAGTATATTGATTTCCTGTATTTTCTGGAGGGATAGTTCTAGTCTCTTGTTTAGGGAAAGAAACCATACCGCTAAACTTGTCTCTCTTAACTTGGCCTACTTCTTTTCTAGTTTGTTTAGTTATTTGTTCTTGTATTTTTTTATACATAATTAAAAGTCACTTTTACTAAAAGATGCCCAAATATTTGGAATTGGAAAATTTGTTGGAAAACTATCTAACATAAAGCTATACATAGAATTGCCTCTTATTTCACCAGTAACAACATGGATTATACCTGGTTCTGGTAAAGGTCCTCCCTTTAAGTAAACTAACTTTTTAACACTTCTTTCATCTATCCAAGTTATAAAATTATTTCTTTTAACTTTATATTCTGGTGGAACGAAAGCCCCAGGTTCTATCATTCTATGACCCTTAACTGGAATTGCTCCTCCCCACATATCATTATCTGCAACATTAGAACCTGGAAGCTTAATAGGAGTCCAAGTAACTCCTAAACTAGAATAGTGAATATATTCGTCTCTTCCATTTTTAAAATAGGGCCAATATTGCCAAAGATTAAAATCGGTAGCATAAAGGTGTACGCTATATCCGTCAGGATCTTGAGGATTTGTAACAAATTGATAAAATCCTCTATTTTTACGCCACTTTAGAAAAGAAAGGCCGTGGGTAGTTCCACGAAAAGAAGCTAAAGAAAAAGCTTTCTCTCTAGAGTCAAAATATGGAGAATATTGCGTGTAGGACCATACTTCATTCAAATCTATTGGTATAGCATTTCGTGGAGCTATCCATTTCCACCAAAGAGGATTTTCTTTATCCCCAGTATCTAGTCTTTTATATTCTCTTGGCTGTGTAACTTTTCTTCCATGCAAGTCTACAATACCGTCAGAGAATAAGATAACATTAGAAACCAATAAAGATTGTGCTTTTGGATTATCTAAAAAAGTTCTAATACAATTACTTGGGAAAAAATCTTTATCACTATTATTAGCAAGAATTTTTTGTGGATTTATTATAATTGATTTTGGATAAGCTGTGGTATCTATAGGAACTTTGTCATAATCTAAATCAGTTAATGGAACTCTTGTAATATCTACTGGAGTAAAAGGAGACCAACCCCATTCACCTTCTGTTTTAAGTCCAGGACCACCATGAATAGCGAATTGAACTATCACTACTTCGCAGCTAGGTATATAAGTATTATCAAAGTCTTCTCCATATCCAGAATAATCTTTTATTTTAGCATAAAATCCACTTTTACCTAAAATTGAATCTTCGTTTGATTTGTTAAGAACGAAAACTGGGGTCTTTTTTCCATAATATGAATATTCTGTTGGAGTAACAGAAGAAAATGGATATGAAGTAGCTGGATTAGCATACGCAGAATCACCAAGAAAAGAACTATCTCTTCTTCTATAAGAAGAGTAATCAAAAGAAATGCCATCTACATTTCCTATTCCACCATCTGGGGCAGGATTTATCATACCCGGTAGTACATACATCCCAGAAGTACTAAACTCTAAATCTAATATAGCTACTCCTGGTGTAATTTTTCTTATAAGCCCTTTTTCATTACCTAAATTATATATCCAAGAATTAGCTGTACTATCATTAGAATTATATTTTTTAACTTCTTCTTTATATACTGGCTTAACTCGTATTTGAGCATACCCAAAAGCAGAACGGGAAGTAGCAAGAGTTGGGACTGAATTAACAAGATCGTATCCCTTTATTAGATAGTTATCTTTTAAATAAAAGTTTTTTGTTGTTTCAATATCTAAATGATTTCTTCTGTCTATTTCTTTGCTGAAGTCTCCTAATCTATCATAACCTCCCCATGCTCTTTCGTGATGTCCTCTTCTAAGCAAAGAATAATTAGAATATGGGTCTAAATCTCTAGACGGATCACTAAGGGAGTCAACATTTCTTTCACCTATATCGTATATTTTAGTTTCGTTATTAGTATTACCATTATAACTTCTAATATTTATTTCTACTTCTGATTCGGCCAATAAATCAAACGAAACAATAGGTGGTGATTGCGTTTTAGAATTAGGTAAAAACCCAATAACAACTTCTGTTTTTGTTACCCAATGAGTAGCTGTAGTATTAACTTGGCCTCTTTCGCAATTATGTAGCCACATTTTTTGCCAAGAAAAAGATTCGTCTAAAGTAAAACCATTATATTTTACAATTTCATCACCTATCATAAAATAACCAGAATAAGGGATAAGTTCATAAGCCATAGAACTATCAGATTCAAAAAACTTAACTGCTATTGCTGTATCTGAAGCTTGAACTTCACCTAAATTTATGAATATATTACCATACACAGAATAAATACTAGTATAATATCCTCTATTTTTAACTTGAAGATTTTGAACATATACTCCACCAAAATCATTCTCTACGTCAAGTTCTGGTAAAATCCAATAGCTATCAACTGGCTTAATTGGGCTTGTATTTATTTGCAAAGAAGGTGATCTACTAAAATTAGACTGAATAGATTCTACCCATAAATAATTACTGCTAGAAACACTTTGGAATTCACTATCTTCTACAGATATAACATCACTAACTTCTAATAGTGGGTTCATAAATGATCCAAAAGTAATATTTTTTCTAACTTGGCTATATTCTGCTATAGTATTAAAAGAAATAAAATCTGCTTGTTCTTGAGATATGATAGATGGGTCTACGATAAGAACTGTTCTAGGTCTACCAACATAATTAAGAGCAGAAGAATTATAAACTCCGCTTAAATTTCTAGCTGCCGACTGAACATAAGTAGATATTTCGTTATTCGGATTAACTATAACTTTTTCTTTATTTTCATCTAATCTGTATTGACTACCTGTTCTTTGACCCAATACGATACAGTCTGTTCTATGGTTTTCGATATCTGTTTTTATGTCAAGAGAAGAAATTATAGAAGGATAAACACTGTCGCTAGTGTAATAAGTCTCTTGATTAACTTCATCTTCTTCGTTATATGCAAGAACACCCTCTATAGCTATTTCTTTATTATCAAGCACTTCAACAACAATCCGATATGAGTCATATGGAAGCCCATTTGCTATGTTTAATTTAGAATAATTAACACCAGTAGAAGCATCTGCTCCATAAGAATAATATCTGTCTTCACTTAGATAAGAGTTATAATCAATAGTTGAAATAGTAGTTGCATCATGTTTTATAGTAACTCTTATAGAATCGTCTCCTGAATCAGAACCCCTACTAGGTCCAACCCCAAGCATTAAAATAAACTTTTTACCAACAGCGTCACAAGAAGCAATAGCCCCCACAGTAGAAGTCTCTAAATAGCTTCCACCAAAAGACCTATAATCAACTTCTCTTCTCCATACATCTGCAACATTTCCAAGAAAATCACCAGTTGTTTCATTTGTATTAATAAAAGTATATGGAGTGTTAGTTCTTCTTAAATATGGATACCCCTCTCTATTGATCCCCCAAGAATAAAACCAAGGTTTTAGAATCTTGTCAATAGCATCCCTATAAAATTCTCCTGTATCTATCTTAAAGCCATATTCACCATCTGGTTTTTTACCTTCTGCTTCAGCTTCTAATGAAGTTCCATAATCTTGTCCTATTGGTAACCAACTTGAGTTATCACTTTCTATAGGTTCGACTAAAAACCCACCAGTAGTAGAAGTAGAACTATAGTCTGAATATTTTTTTCTATTATAGAAACTATATGGGTCTATATAAGATTCTGTCATAAGAACTTCGTATGCTTTATGAACTTCCCACCCATCAAAAGAAGAAGGCTTTACTTTGCCATTTACTCTACCGTAGATATTTTTAAAATATCCAGCCTGAACATAGTCTATTGGATTTGGAGCATCTATATTGATCGTATCTTTAGTAAAAATACTATAATCAAAACAAAGAACTTCTAATTTTGGAATATCGTTTCTGCTATGTTTTACTTTTATATCTCTGATTTGACCAGTAAATTTAGTAACAAATTCTTCTTCTTCGCTACCATTTAAAAACCCAGAACTAAATCTTACATTTCTGTATTTTTTCAAAACCATAGAAGCAGAATCGACATGAACATAAGAATCAGTAGTACTTACAAATCTATATCCATGTCCGTAGTCAGTACTAGTAGAAACAAAAGGAAGTTCAAAAGTGAGATTAGAAGACCCGTCAACATTTTCTGTTAATTTAACATTTGAGTATAAATCCATTCTACTATAAGAAGGGAATGTATTATCTGATCCAGGAGCACATACACCAGCAGACATCACTATCTTATCTGGTGTAGCATAAGCACTATCTGTTTCCCACAGCATTACGAGTCCAGATTTTTTGTTTAATATATTCTTGTAAGTAAAAGTAATTTGATAAGAATTATCTGCGACCATAGAAAAACTAGAAGATTCGTTATAGCCATCATCGTTGAAATCCATATCTGGCACAGTCATACTAGTTCTTTCACCAGATTCATCGTTGACAACTAAATCTTCTATGGTGCCAGAGCCACCAAAGTATAAACTATAATTAGCAGTAAACGGAGCTTTAAAATAAAAATCATAATCTACAGACCAACCATTAATAACCCCATTAGTAAGTATAGTTTCTGGGATACCCTCACCATAATAGAACTTTATTCTTGGAACTTTTCCTGAATAGCTAGTAGAAAAAACACCGCTAGTGTTAGTTTTCCATACAGCGTCTATACCATAACTAAGAACATTGTATACTGAATTAGCATACTCAAGTTTATTAATAGGAATATTATATTTAGATAAATATGGAGCTACCCCAGCAGTATCAGTAAATCCTACTTGACCCACAGGGCTAGAAAGTATTTCTATCATTTTTCTGGTTGAATCCTTAACGTAACAGTTTCATAAACTAGTTTTCCACCTTTTCTGGAAATAGTTTCTATAGCTATAATTCTGGCTTTTTTCCAAGTATCTGAAGTAGGCCATCTCTCATTTATTTCTTCTAGGTCTTGAAAATTAAAATATTTTATCTGACCCTCTTTTGGCCTGAAATAAGCAATAATAGAGTTAATGTCTGATCTATCTACTGGAAAACCCTCCCAAGTAAAAAATCTTACTCTATTATCAAAACTTAATTTTGAATAAATTTTACCGCTATATAAAGAATCAAAATTATTTATATTAGGGGTATCTTGAGTGTCAAAAAATGAAGGGTTTACAGCAAAAGTATAAGCTCCTGCCCCTGCATCGTCGTTTGCTACTTGTATTCTAGTCATATTTTATACCCTCACATATCCCCTTGAACCAAACGATTGATTAGAAACAGACAATTCGTTTTCTAATGCTACCCTAATGTCTCTTGCTATATCTTCTGCACTACCTGATTGAGCGTTGATATTAACAGTAATAGCTGCCCCTCCAAAACCTTGAGGAGTAACAGGGACATTAAATCTAGTAGGTGCGTTGAATATAGAC
>Ga0307377_10004091_pt1 | contig 16077 bp, 13 predicted proteins | sample TR3MG_FD_202535 | JGI IMG/M metagenome (GOLD analysis project Ga0307377, IMG submission 202535) | Soil microbial communities from Risofladan, Vaasa, Finland - TR-3 | ecosystem: Environmental > Terrestrial > Soil > Coastal area > Acid sulfate soil | place: Finland: Risofladan, Vaasa | collected... | reverse complement strand
TCGTCGGCCTCTCGCTCAGCCCGTGTCGTGCTGTAGAGGATTTGCGATACCGGGTGAGAGTTGAACTGGCCGCGACGAGAGCCTTGTTGGCGATGAAGGCGTTCAAGGTCGAAAAAGGCCGGTTGCCCGAGACGCTCGACAAACTTGTGCCGGAGTATCTGGAGGCTGTGCCGCTCGACGATTTCGACGGCAAGCCCCTGCGCTACAACGCCGAGAAGAAGGTCATCTACTCCGTCGGCAAGGACCTCAAGGACGCCGGCGGCATGACGGAGGAAGAGCAGAAAGCGTGGTGGACCCAAGAGAATCCTTCCTGGGATTATCAGGAATACGGCGAGCCGGACGTCTGGCAACTGCCCGACCCGAGTTTCGCGATCGAATTCTGAATCTTCACCGCAGAGGCGCAGAGAGCGCAGAGAAAAGATATTCTTTTGCAACTACTTCCGGCCGTCTCCTTATTTCTTTTGCCCAAAAAGGTTGTTCTCTGCGTGCTCTGCGCCTCTGCGGTGAAATAGCGTCGTAGAAGTAGTTCACCGTGATTTTTCTTGAAAACGGCGCGCCGTTCCCGTTTCTTGGGGCGAGAGGAGGCTGGACGCCGCCCGATGGAATCGTCCTTCGCCAGTCAGGCTGTCGCGAATCTCGCCGCCTACCGTGCGCGCGAATCGGTCCTCTACAATCTCCGCGACGCCCTGGAACCCGCCGCAAAGTGGGACGATTTTCTGGCCGGACTGGAGAAGCGCGGCCTGCCCGAAGCGCGCGTCCGGCAAATCGTCGATGTTCCCGTCCCGATGGACCTGCATCTGCACTCCAGCGCGAGCGACGGCCAGGTGCCGCCGGCCAAACTCGCCTGGCTCGCGCGGGCCATCGGTCTGGAGACCATCGCGCTGGCGGACCACGACAGCGTCGCCGGCGTGCGGCCCCTTTACAGCGAAGCGACGCTGCTGGGTCTGGCGGCTGTGCCGGCCGTCGAACTCTCCACCGCCCAGGCCGGCCTCGAAATCCTCGTCTATTTTCCCGACGCCGGCCGATTCTTCGCTTTCCTCACCACGCGCCGGGGCGATCGGTTTCTGAAGTACCTCGACGGGAAACAGGCCGAGGTCCACGAGGCCACCCTGAAGATAGTCGAGAGCGTCAACCGCTGGCTCCGACGCCAGGGCGTCCCGGCCGACCGGAAGATCACGTGTGAGGAACTCGACGCCTGGTTCGGCGGCGCCAAGCCGTACTACCCCGGCACGGTGGCGGTGCTGGGCCTCGAGCGTCTCGACGAGGGCCTGCGCGCGAAACTCGGCATCCGCGACCCCCGCGCGTTCAACACGAAAGTCGTCACGCCGGCGCTGAAGCGCCTGGGCTTCGCGAGCGCCGGCCGCACCGACATCGAGGAAGCCGCCGCCGACGTCCGCAAGCAACTCGCCTCGCTCCGCGCGTCGCGCGCCGGCGCCGTCGCGATCCTCAGCCATCCGAAGGAACTCGTCACGAAAGGCAAGATGACGCTCGGCCGGGTCGCCAGGACGATCGAGTATCTCGTGGAGGCACTCGGGCTGGACGGCGTGGAGGTCGGCTGCTCGCGCGACGACGAGGCCGACGTCCGCGTCTGGCTCGAAATCGTCGAGGAAACGAACGCCAAGATCCGCGACGGAAAACTCTCGGCGCCCGGCCCGCTCCTGGTCGCCAGTTACTCGTCCGACTTTCATGTCCTCGCGCCGGGGCGGGCGACCGGAGAGATCACGCTCGGCTTCGGGGTGCTCGACGAGCGGCCGGCGCATCAGCGGGGGAACCTCAGGCCGCAGACCGGGCCGGAGGAATTGCTCGAGGCGATGCGGCGGCGCGCCGCCCTGCGCCGCAAGGACTAATTTCAAGCCCAGGGATTGCAATCCCTGGGCTTGGTTGCTTACATCGCTTCCGCCTCTTCGGCCGTTTCCGCCTCGGTCCCGAGGCGTGCCGCCCACCCGTATCCGCAGAACTGGGGACCGCTGCGCCCGTCCGCCGGCTTCGCCGCCCGCAAACGCCGAAGTTTGTCCGTCGAGACGGCAAAGCCGCATTCCGTGCACAGCAGCATGTACAGCACCTTTGTGCCGCGCTTCACTTTGCCCAGGCGCACGAGCGGCGCACGGTCATGACGGCAGACGCCAGCGGGGTCTTCGGGTCGCGGCATGAGACGGTCTCCTTGCACCAGACGGGGGGCGCGGGTTCTTAGGGTAGGGTGCAAGCGGTGCTTCAGACCGTTCGTCTGTTCTATCGGCTGAGGGGCGACGCCCCTTTAGCCGTTCCGCCGGCGCGTCACAGAAATGTCCGCGTCAGGAAGATGACGATGGGGATGGTCACGGCGGCGCCGAGCGTCGTCAGGAACACCACGCTGGAAGCGAAATCGGGCCGGTTCCTGAACTCAATGGCTATCACGGCCGACGCCACCGCGCTCGGCGCCGCCGTCCCGATGACCAGGATGGCGGCCAGCGGCCCCTCCAGGCCCATCGCCGCCACGAGCGCCCAGCCGAGCATCGGTCCGACCACGATCCGCGCCACCACCGCCAGCGCCAGGTCGGCCGGCGCCCGTACGACCTTCACTTGGGCCATCTGGGCCCCGAGCGTCATCAGGGCGACCGGCACGTACGCCCCGGAGAGGATGACGAGTGGTTTCCAGAGGAGCGTGGCCCGTTCGAGGGCTTCGGCCCCCAGGCCGACGCGCTTCAGGATGAGCGCAGCCACGACGGCATAGGCGAAGGGCAGCCGCAGCGCCTTCCGCATCGCGCGGCCGACGGGTCCCGAGCCGGCCGCCGCGATCACCGCCCCCACCGTGTAGGCCGCCACCCCCTGGCACACCGCGACGATCGCCTGGACCGCCACCGCGTAGTTTTGCGACGCTTCGCTTGCCGCGAACGCCAGCGCCATGACCGGGATGCTGAAGTTCGCGCTGTTGTATAGAATTGTCGAGTTGACGAACGCGCTTCGGAGGGCCCGGTCGTGGCGGCGGAGCCGGCTGGCGAAGTGGCCCACGGCGTAGAGCACCACCACCATCACCGACGAAAAGAGCACGATCGTGCCGTACGCGCGGGCCCCCAGGTCCGCGTTCAGTATCCGGAAGAAGACGTACGTCGGGATGAGCGCGTACAGGAAGACCTTGGAGAGGACCTCGGCGGCCTGCGGGACGCGCCGGCCAAGCAGGTAGCCCACGGCGATGAGCACGAGCACCGGCCCGACGACGGAGTACGCGATGTAACCGAGGTCCGCGAGATAGTTCATTCGGCCGCGCCCCGTTTCGGGAAGAACATGGCGTCGGCGAATCGCGACTGGAAGTCGGCCTGCTGCGAAAGTTCGACGTGCTCGACGCCGCGGGCCACGTCCTCCGCCACGCGCCGCAGACGACGGTTCACCAGGAGCATCCGCGCCCCCGCGCCCGCCGCGTTGCCGACGAACCGCACTTTCCCGAGCGCGAGGTCCGGCAGAAGGCCGATCGCCAGGGCCCGTTCCGGACGCACCCTGTTTCCGAACGCGCCGGCCAGGTAGACGTCCTCCACGTTCGACGCCTGCGCGCCCCAGAGGTCCAGCAGAATCCGAACGCCCGCCGCGATAGCGCCTTTCGCGAGTTGCACCTCGCGGATGTCTTTCTGCGTCAGGAGGATCGGATGGCCGATTCCCGTTTCGCCGTCCGTGGCCAGGACGATCGCCGTCTCCGAATCCGTGCGGATGACGCGCCCCGCGAGCGCGTGGCTGCGCTGCCGCAGTTCCTCCGGGGGGCGCATCGTCCCGTTCGGTTTGATGAGGTCGGCCTCGATCGCCGCGGCCACGGCGTCGATGAGACCCGTGCCGCACAGGCCGACCGGCGGCGCGTCGTCGATCGTGTGAAGAACGAGGCGCCCGCCGTCGAGGTCCACGCGGTCGATGGCGCCCGTGGCGGCCCGCATGCCGTAGCGGATCCTCGCTCCCTCGAACGCGGGCCCTGCGGCGGCGGAGCAGGCGAGGAGCCGCTCGCGCGTCCCGACGACGATTTCGCCGTTCGTCCCGACGTCGATGGCGAGGCCGAGGCGGTCGCTCTCGTGCATCCCGGTCGCGAGGATCACCGCCACGGTGTCGGCCCCGACGAATCCGCCGATGAGGGGCGCCGCATAGAGCCGGCTCCGCGCGTGGGTCTTCAGGCCCAGACGCCGGGCCAGCGTCCATCGCCCCGACGTCGAGGCCGGCACAAAGGGCGCCCGCGCGATCGCGTCCACCGGCAGGCCCAGCAGCAGATGATTCATCGTCGTGTTGCCGACCGCGCTCACTTCGTAGATGACCGACGGTTTGATTTGCGCCCGCCGGCACACCTCGGCGACGATCTCGTTCAAGGCCCCGATCATCAGGTCATGCAGCGTCTTGAGGCCGTCCTTCTTTCGGCCGCAGTATTCGATCCGGGCCACCACGTCGTCGCCGTAGGCCGTCTGGGGATTGGCGCGGCTGGCGACCGCGGCCGTCTCGCCCGTCACGAGGTCCACCAGGTATCCGACGACCGTCGTCGTCCCGATGTCCACCGCCAAGCCGTAGCATGCTTCGCCCGTGGTCGGGCGTTCCAGGTGCACGACCCGGTCCCCGAGGACGACGACCGCCGGGTGGAAGTCCAGGCTGCGGAGGCGTTCCGGCAGATCGCGCAGCACTTTTGTCTCGACGTGAAGGTCCGAAAAGCCCTGCTCCGCGAGGGCGTCGAGGAGCCGGTCCGCGTCCGCCCGCTGGTCCGCCAGCGTCGGCGGTTCGAGCCGCACGCTCACTTTCCGCGCGTTCGGTTCGAGGGCCACCGGCCGCCCGACGCCGTCCGTGAGGATCTTCTGGTCTCCGAGGCGCGTCTCCTCGGGGATGACCACCCGCAGGTCGCGCGTGACGCGGACCTGGCACGCGAGTCGGAGGTTTCGGCCGATTTCCTCGCCGGTGAGGATGCGGAGACAGTTTTCGGTCGGCTCGGGGGGGTTGTCGGGGATGAGAATGCGGCACCCGCCGCACTGGCCTTTGCCGCCGCACGGGGCGTTGACGTGGATGCCCGCCGCCTGGGCCGACTCCAGAAGCGTCTGGCCGTCCGGCACCTCGCATCTCTGTCCGCCCGGCTCGAACGTAACGTGGTGGGTTTTCTTCGCCAAAGTGCTTTCTCGCGCGGTTCAGCGGTTCGGTATGGAATGATAACAGACCGCGCCGCCGAGTCAACGTTTCGGCGACGAGGACTTTCAAGCGGGTGTGGCCGCATTTCGTGGCGCCTCGTCAAGGCCGCTTTCAAATCTGTGTGTGGCACGGCGGGCCTTGCCTGCCCGCCATAGCCCGAAGGGCGGAGGCTGGGTCCCGCCGTGCGTCCCGGCGCGCTGGGACACGGCCGGGCAAGACCGGCCGCCGGCCACGGCACGAGCCGTACCCGTGCCAGGGTGCCACACCGGGGTTTTGAGGGAAGCCTTGCCCATTTGTCGCGAAAAACGGCCACACCGCATCGGGGGATCGGAAGAAACCGGACCCCGCCTATTCGCTTGATTTGCGGCCTTCAGGGCCTAATATGGAGGCCGTTGCTTGGTTAGGGGAGAATCCGCGTGGCGAAATCGCTTCTGGTGGTCGGTTCGATCGCGTTCGATTCGGTCCGCACGCCGCACGGCGAGGCCGAGGATGTCCTGGGCGGGTCGGCGGTGTACTTTTCGGTGGCGGCGTCGTTCTTCGCGCCGGTGCGGCTGGTGGGCGTCGTCGGGGAGGATTTTCCCGACGCGTTCCGCCAGGTGCTGGAGTCGCGCGAGATTGACACCGCCGGCCTCCAGGTGGTCGCGGGCGGGCGGACGTTCCGCTGGCGCGGCTCCTACGAAGGCGCGATGAACGAAGCCCGGACCGACGAGGTCCACCTGAACGTCTTCGGCGACTTTCGGCCCGACCTTCCCGAGGCGTTCCGCGATTCGCGCCTGGTTTTCCTGGCGAACGGAAGCCCCGTGACGCAAATGTCGGTCCTGGAGCAGGTCGAGAATCCGGACCTCGTCGTCGCGGATACGATGAACCTCTGGATCGAGAACGAGCGCGACGCGCTCGAGGCGCTCCTCGCCCGGATCGACGGCCTCGTGCTGAACGAGGGCGAGGCCCGGATGCTGACCGGCCGGCCGAACCTGATCCGCGCGGCCGAGGAAGTGCTCGCGCTCGGCCCGAAGTTCGTCGTCGTCAAGAAGGGCGAGCATGGAGCGCTCCTCTTGGCGCGCGAAGGCGAGGGCGAAACCATGGCCGAGGGCCGCCTCGTCTGTCCCCTGCCGGGGTTCCCGTGCCCCGAGGTGTGCGACCCGACGGGGGCGGGCGACTCGTTCGCGGGCGGCCTGATGGGGCACCTGGCGCGGATCGGGAAACACGACTTCGCCTCGCTTCGGCGGGCGATGGCCTACGGGACGGTGACAGCCAGTTTTACGGTCGAGGATTTCAGCCTGCGGCGGTTGGAGAGGCTGTGCTTGGAGGAGATTGAGGGCCGGCTGCGGCAATACAGCGACATGCTTCGGCTGGGGTAGAATGATTGCGGATTGCGGCCTCTCGACCATGCTCGGGCCGCCCTGAGCAAGGTCGAAGGGCGGAATGCGGATTGCGGATTGAAACGACAAAACGGCGGACGCTTAGCCGCGATCCCGGCGCGCCGGGAGAGCGGGCGATTGGAGATTGGCGATTGGAGATTTGAGATTGAACGACGGGAGGCGGGCGGATGGCGAAGGCGGTTCGGACGTTTGTCGCGATCGAGTTGCCCCAGGAGGTCCGCGCGTATCTGGAAGCGCGGCAGGAGGACCTCGCCCGCGCCGGCGGCGACGTGAAGTGGGTCCGGCCGGATGATATCCACCTGACGCTTGTCTTCCTCGGCAACGTGCCGGTGGATGAGATCGCCGCGGTGGCGGCGGCGGTCCGCGAGGCGGCGGCGGGGATGGAGCCGATCCGGCTCCGCGCGGGCGGGGCAGGGTGCTTTCCACCTCGCGGCAGGCCGAGGGTCGTCTGGATCGGCATCGAGGAGCCAACGGGTGCGCTCGCCCGGCTCCAGGGCGCCCTGGCCGGGGCGACGGCCCGGTTTGCGGAGAAGCCGGAGCGGCGGGAGTACAAGGCCCATTTGACGGTTGGCCGGGTTCGCGGCGGGCGCGGGGCGGAAGAGTTAAGCGAGGCGGTGGCGGCGCTGGCGGATGCCGAGGGGCCGGAGTTCGAGGCGGCGGAGGTGGTGATCTTCGAGAGCGTTCTGGCGCGCGAGGGGCCGACGTACATGCCCCTGGCGAGGGTTCCGTTTGGGAAGTAGTTTTAACCGCAAAGGACGCAAAGATCGCAAAGTAAGAACAGGGGAACGGAACGGGAAAAGAACCGCCGGCAAAGGCAAAGGGGGGAAAAGTGGAACAACAAGAATCACAGCAACAACGACAAGGTGAGAAGCCGCAGAAGCGGGAGGATGCGCTTTCGAAGGAGATTATTGGGGCGGCGATAGAAGTGCACCGCCACTTGGGGCCCGGCTTGCTCGAATCGGCTTACGAGCAGTGCCTGGCCCACGAGTTGGCATCGCGAGGAATCCCATTTGAACTACAAAAAGCAATGCCGGTCGAGTATAAGGGGGTGAAACTGGACTGCGGTTTTCGGCTGGACATGCTGGTCGCAGGAAACGTGGTGGTCGAAGTCAAGGCGGTGGAAGAACTGACGCCGGTGCACGAGGCGCAGGTGCTGACGTACCTGAAGTTGACGGGCTGCCGGCTGGGCCTGTTGCTCAACTTTAACGAGCGCCGCATGGCGGACGGCATCCAGCGCGTCGTTCTGGGTCTTTGACCTGGGCAGGCTTTGCGTTCTTTGCGTCCTTTGCGGTTAATAAAGGAGCCTTACGATGGCGAAGAAGAAGAAATCGGAAAAGAGCGCGGTGGAGTACATCGAGGGCGCCAAGGAACGCCGGGCGACGTTGGAGCGCGTCCTCTCGCAGATCGAGAAGCAGTTCGGCAAAGGCGCGCTGATGACGCTGAGCCCGGAGCAGCAGACGGCCGTGCCGTGCATCCCGACGGGGAGCCTGGGCCTGGACATTGCGCTCGGCGGGCAGGGCCTGCCTCGCGGACGGGTGGCGGAGTTCTACGGCCCGGAGGCGTCGGGGAAGACGACGCTGGCGCTCTCGCTGATTGCCAACGCGCAGCGGCTGGGGGGCGTGGCGGCGTTCATCGACGCGGAGCACGCCTTCGACCCGTCGTGGGCGAAGCGGATCGGAGTGAACCTGGAGTCGCTCCTGGTGAGCCAGCCCGACACGGGCGAACAAGCGCTCGAGATCTGCGACCTCCTGGTGCGCAGCGGGGCGGTGGACATCGTCGTGATCGACTCGGTGGCGGCCCTCGTGCCGCGCGCCGAAATCGAAGGCGAGATGGGCGCCCAGCACATGGGCCTTCAGGCGCGCCTCATGAGCCAGGCGCTTCGGAAATTGACGGGTTCCATCTCGCGGAGCCGGACGGCCGTCGTCTTTCTGAACCAGATGCGGATGAAGATCGGCGTGATGTTCGGCAACCCGGAGACGACGCCGGGCGGGCGGGCCCTGAAGTTCTACGCCAGCGTGCGGATCGACCTGAGGCGGATCCAGGCGATTAAGAGCGGCGAGCGCGTCATCGGCAGCCGGACACGCGCCAAGGTCGTCAAGAACAAGGTCGCCCCGCCGTACCAGAACGCCGAGTTCGAGATCCTGTTCGACCGCGGCATCAGTTACGAGGGGGATCTGCTGGACCTGGCGACCGAGACGGGCGTCATTGAGAAGACGGGCGCGTGGATGTCATACGGAGACGTTCGCCTCGGCCAGGGACGCGAGTCGGTCCGGCAATTCATCGAACAGAATCCGGACCTGGCGGCCGAGATGCGAGAGAAGGTGATTGCCGCCAAGGGCGCAGGAGTGGTGGGCAAGGCCGTCGCGGCAGCGGCCGGCGAGTCGGCCGCCCAGGACGAGGCCGGCGTGGAAGAATCGGAAGGCGAATAGGTAAAACGGGAGAGGACGATGAATCTTCCGAAGGGTGCGTTGGCGGCGGCGATCGGTGCTGCGCTCGTCGCGCTGGCGGCGGGTCGCCACGGCGACTCACCTGTGGAGAGCGGGGCGCGAGCGGCCTCGGCGACGGAGACGCCTGACCGCGCGGCGGCGCCGGGCACGATGGACGTTGCGCGCGGCGTCGAGCAGGCCATCCAGCGGGCGGCCGAACGCGTCAGCCCCGCGGTCGTCAACCTGGGCGTCGTCCGCGAGATGGCGTCCGGGCCCTGGAGTGAGGAAGGCGGCACCATCCCGGATTGGCTTCCCGACGAGTTGCGCGGTCGCATGCGCGAGTACTTCGACGAACTGCGCCGCCGCGGCGAGCGCCAGCCGTTCCGCGCCCGGGGGAACGGCTCCGGGTGCGTCATCTCCGAGGACGGGTTCATCCTGACGAGCGAGCACGTCGTTCGCGACGCCACCGAGATCGTCGTGACGCTGGCGGGCGGGAAACATTACCGCGCCCGCGTCGTCGGGGCCGACCCGCGGCGCGACTTGGCGGTGATCCGAATCGAGGCGACGGGCCTGCCGGTGGCGGAACTCGGCGACGCCTCGGGCCTGGCGCGCGGGCAATTCGTCATCGCGCTCGGCAGCCCGTTCGGTTTCGGCCGCGACGGCCAGGCAAGCCTCTCGTTCGGCATCGTGAGCGCGACGGGGCGGGCGATTCCCGGCGTCGGGGTCGAACTCGACCGCTACTACGGAAACCTGATCCAGACGGACGCGGCCGTCAATCCGGGCAACTCGGGCGGACCCCTGGTGGACCTGGAGGGAAGAGTCGTCGGCGTCAACGCCGTCATCTCGAGCCGCGGCGGGACGAGCGAAGGCGTCGGCTTCGCCGTCCCCATCAACAAGCAGACGCGGGCGATCATCGAACATCTGAAACGCGGCGAAGCGATCGTTTACGGATTCCTCGGGATCGAGATCCACGAGGTGACGGAGGTCGAGGAATCGGAGTTCGGCGCCGAGGCGGGACGGGGAGCGTTCGTCTCCAGCGTCCTCGCAGACACGCCCGCCGCTAAGGCCGGCCTGAAGCAGGGCGACATCCTCCTCAAGATCGGCAAAGAAACGGTCCGCGGACCGGACGACGTCATCCAGATCGTCCAGGCGACGCCCGTCGGGGAAGAGGTGGACCTGGAGGTGCTGCGCGACGGCAAGCACGAGACATTTCGCGTGGCGGTGGCCCGCAGGCCGGCGCCGAGGGCCCTCGTCGTCAGCGCGCAGGGCGACCTGTGGTGGCGCGGCATGCGGGTGGAGCCGCTCACCGACGAACTGCGCGAGCAGACGGGCCTGGAGGCGGGTCAGGCGGGCGTTTTCGTCCGCGAGGTGCGCAACTCCTCGCCCGCGGCCGAGGCGGGCGTTGTGCCCGGCATGGTGATCGACCAGGTGGGCGACCGTAAGGTCGCGTCGGTGGCCGAGTTTGCGACGGCCACGGGCGACGCCGAGGGACCCCTATTCGTTCACGTCGTGGGCATCGGCGTCAAGGTGATTCAGGGGACGGGCGGCGCGGGGCATCCCGGCGGGCCGGCGCCCCAGGAACCGCCGACCGACCCCGAGCCGTGACGCGCCCGGCGCTCGCGACGGTCGCAACGGCGCGCGCCCCGCCCGCCTTCGCCGGAGGCTTCGGCGTGGCAAGCAAGCGGGGCGGCTAAACATGGACGGCGCGATTTCGTAAACGTTTAGCCGCCGCGCTTGCGCGGCGCGTCCCGTGGTTGTTCGCGGTGCGTGTGCGTTCATCGCGTTGGGGGGAACCGCCATGGCGGTCCTCGCGTATCACGTCATATTCGGCGCGTACGGTTTCTGGTTGCCGAACGATCTCCTCGGCTCGTGGTCGGTTTTCGTGGCGAGTTGGGAACTGTTTCGCTTCGGCAAGGCCACCAAGACGGAAGCCCGACGGTCGGTTGCGAAGGTGGCGCACGACAGGCGATTGCGGGAGGAGGCGAAGCGGGCTCTGCGCTATCCGCCGGTCGAGTTCACGGGCCGCCAGGCCCTGGCCGTGGGGCGCGGTTTCGCACATGCCCGGACCGAAGGCGGCTATCGCATCCACGCCTGCTCCATTCTGCCGGAGCACGTGCACCTGGTGATCGGACGGAGCGATCGGGCGGCGGAGCGGGTCGTGGGTCACCTGAAGGCCCGCGCGACGGTGCGTCTCAAGACGGAATCGCTCTGGCCCGAGGATGGCCGGCCGGTGTGGGCGAGGAAGGGATGGAAAGTGTTCCTCGACTGCCTCGAGGACGTGCGGCGTGCCGTCGCGTACGTGGAGGCGAATCCCGAGCGCGAGGGGAAACGTCGCCAGCGGTGGTCGTTCGTCGAGCCGTACGACGGTTGACGCGCCGCGCAAGCGCGGCGGCTAAACGTGGGCGCGGCGGCGCGGCGGCTAAACGCGCGCCTGCCTTGCTTGCCCGCCGTAGCCCAAAGGGCGAAGGCTGGGGCGGGCGCGTGTTGTTCGTCGCAGCGGCGGACGCTTGCAAATCGGCGGATGCGCGATACCATGTCGGCTCCGACCGTGTGAGCGGTGCGCCCTGGCAAGGAGCCGCAGGTTGAAAACCGACGAAATCCGCACGCGATTCCTCCGGTTCTTCGAGAAGCGGGGGCACAAAATCATCCCCTCCGACTCGCTCATTCCGCACAACGACCCGACGCTCCTGTTCACCGGCGCCGGGATGAACCAGTTCAAGGAACAGTTCCTGGGCCTCAAGGCCGCGGGCCTGGCCCGGGCGGCCACGTGCCAGAAGTGCCTCAGGACGGGCGACCTGGAGAACGTCGGCGTGACGCGCTGGCACATGACGTTCTTCGAGATGCTCGGCAACTTTTCGTTCGGCGACTATTTCAAGAAGGAATCGTGCCAGTGGGCCTGGCAGTTCATGCTGGAGGAGATGGAGCAGAAGCCCGAACACCTGCACGTCACGATTTACGAGAAGGACGAGGAGACGTTCGAGATCTGGCACAACCTGGTCGGCGTGCCGACCGAGCGGATATGGCGGTTCGGGGAGGATTCGAACTTCTGGCCGGAGTCGGCTCCCTCGAAGGGTCCGAACGGCCCGTGCGGGCCGTGCACCGAAATCCTCGTGGACACGGAGCCCCAGCGAGGCGGCGCGTCGACCCCCGAGAACGATTCCGCCCGGTTCGTCGAGGTGTGGAACCTGGTGCTCCAGCAGTTCGACCGGCAGGAGGAGGGGAAGTTAGCGCCCTTGCCGTCGAAGAACATCGACACGGGAATGGGCCTGGAGCGGATGGCGGCGATCATGCAGGGTGTACCGACCGCCATGGACATTGATGTCATGTTGCCGATCGTCCAAGCGGCGGCGAAGCGGGCGGGGCGGTCGTACGCGCCGGGGTCGGCCGACGCCGACGGCCGGCGCCTTCGCCGAATCGCCGAGCACGCGCGGGCGGTGGCGTTCGCGATCGCCGACGGCGCCCTGCCGGACCGTTACGGTCGAGGCTACGTCGTGCGCCGCCTTATTCGGCGTGCGGCGCTCGACGGCCGGCACCTGGGTGTCACGGAACCGTTCCTCTATTGGCTCGTGCCGGTGGTTGAGAAGACCATGGGGCGGGCGTACCCGGAATTGGCGCAGCGGCGGACGACGATCGAGAACATTGTTCGGGGCGAGGAGGAACGGTTCGCGGCGGCGCTGGAGGATTCGCCGGGCATCCGCGAGTTCGAGGAGAAAATCCGGGAAATAAAGACCGGTAGCGTTCCCTATGCCGCTGGCGACATGACTGTGATGCCCGCGGAGACGGTGTTTCAATTCTACGACACGTTCGGCATTCCCCTGGAGTTCATGGAGCAGCGGTGGGAGGACGAGGGCGTCACGTTCGATCGCGAGGGGTTCGAGAAGGCGCTGGAGGCCCGCCGGGCGCAGTCGCGGGCCGGGTCGAAAATGGGCGACGAGGCAATCGTCTTCAAGCGCGAGTTCCTCTCCGAGAAGGCGCTGGACCGCCTGCGCCGGGAAAACCTCGAAACGGACTTCGTCGGGTACGAGTCCACGGCAAGCGAGGCGCGGGTCCTGACGATCTTCGTGGACGACGAGTGGGCGGAGTCGGCCGAGGCCGGCGCGGAGGCCCAGGTCCTCTTGGACCGGACGCCGTTCTACGCCCGCGCGGGCGGCCAGGTCGGCGACGCGGGGCGGATCGAGACGGACGCGGGCGATGCGAGCGTCGCCGACACGATCCTCGACCATGAGTTTATCGTCCACCTGGTGAAGGTCGAGAAGGGGCGAATCCAGCGGCGCGGGGCCGTCCGGGCGGCCGTGGACGGGGCGCGGAGGCTCGCGACGGCGCGGAACCATACGGCGACGCATCTCCTGCAATGGGCCCTTCGGAAGGTGCTCGGCGAGCACGTCCATCAGGCGGGGTCGGAGGTGTCGGCGGAGCGGTTGCGGTTCGATTTCACGCACCCGACGGCACTGGCGGTGGAGGAGCGGCGGGAGGTGGAACGGCTGGTGAACGAGCGGATCCTGGCGGGCGAGGCGGTCGAGGTCCGCACCATGCCGATCGAAGAAGCCCGTCAGAAGGGCGCGATGGCCCTCTTCGGCGAGAAGTACGGCGACGAGGTCCGCGTGGTGTCGGTGGGCGATTTCTCGATGGAACTTTGCGGCGGGACGCACCTGGAGACGGCCGGCGAGATCGGCCTCTTCAAGATCACCGCCGAGGAATCGGTGGCGGCGGGGGTTCGGCGGATTACGGCCCTGACGGGTGCCGCCGCGCTCGAGTTTCTCCACACCGAGGAGGACCGGCTGGCGGAGGTCTGCCGGGTCCTCAAGGCGACGCCGGAGACGATTCTCGCGCGGATCGAGAACCTCCAGAAGCAAATCCGCGACCTCCGAGGGGACTTGGCGAAGGCCCGGAGCCTGTCGCAGCGCGGCGGGCTGGACGAGTTGCTCGCCAAGGTCCAGCCGGTCGAGGGCGTGCCGGTCCTGGTGGCCCAGGTCGAGGGGGCGGACGCGAACGCCCTGCGCGAGGCCTGCGACGCCATCCGCCAAAAGCAGGGCTCGATTCTCGTGGTCCTCGGAAGTTGCGAGGGCGGCAAGGTGAACCTCGTGGCCGCGGCCACGAAGGACCTGGTCGCCAAGGGCCTGCACGCGGGAAACCTCGTGCGCGAGGTGGCCAAGGCGGTGGGCGGCGGGGGCGGCGGCCGGCCGGACCTGGGCCAGGCGGGCGGCAAGGAGCCGGACCGGCTTCCGGCGGCCCTGGCGGGTGTTCCGGACCTGGTTCGGAAGCAACTGGTCGGCTGAGGGGGGCGGTCGGACGGTTTGGAGTTGACCGGGAGGCCGGCGGTCTGTAGGATTCTCGGCCTTTGGTGCCGCCGGAGGGCCGCGGCACGGTTTTTTGACCCGAATCGTGAGGAGAAACGCATGCCGGTTCCGAAAAGACGGACCTCAAAAGCGCGGAAGGGGAAACGCCGGTCGCACCATGCCTTGGTGCCGGTGCAGACGGTCGTATGTAAACACTGTGGGCACGCGACGTTATCGCACACAGTATGCGGGAACTGCGGGTGGTATCGGGATCGCCAGGTCGTTGCGATCGAAGAGGAGGAGTAGGGTTTGCGGCTGGCGATTGATGCGATGGGCGGGGATTTTGCCCCGGCCGAGATCGTTCGCGGGGCCGTGGCCGCCAGGGACGTCCTCGCGCAGGACGAGATCGTCCTGGTGGGCGACGAGGGGGCGATTCGGGCGGAACTCCAGGCATCGGGCGCCAGCGGGGATCGGCTCTCGGTCGTCAACGCTTCGCAGGCGGTCGGCATGGCGGAGCCGCCCGTCGAGGCCGTCCGAAAGAAGCCGGATTCATCGATGCGGCGAGCGATGGAACTGATGGCCCGGCGCGAGGTGGACGCCGTCATCAGCGCGGGCAACACGGGGGCGTTCGTGGCGGCGGCGCACATGGTGGCCCGCCGGCTGCCGGGCATCCGCCGGCCGGGCATCAGCATCATCCTGCCGACGTACCACGGCCCGGTGGTGCTGATCGACGTCGGGGCGAACGTGGATTGCCGGCCGACGCACCTCTTTCAGTACGGTCTGATGGCCAGCCTGTACTCGCGCAAGATGTTCGGGACCGAGGACCCGCGCGTGGGGATTCTTTCGATCGGCGAGGAGAGCGAGAAGGGCAACGACCTGGCGCGCGAGGCGAGCGACCTCCTGGAGGCGTCGGAGTTGAATTTCCGCGGCAACGCGGAGGGACGCGACCTCTTTAACGGCCGGTTCGACGTCGTCGTCTGCGACGGGTTCGTGGGGAACATCGTCCTGAAGTGCGTCGAGGCGATGGCCGAGAACCTCTTCCAGACCATCCGCGAGGAACTCAAGGAGATGGAGCCGGCGGTGACGGCGAAACTGGCGCCCGCGCTCGCGGACCTGCAGCGGCGGCACGACTCGGCGGAATACGGCGGGGCGCCGCTCCTGGGAGTGGACGGGATTGTGATCATCTGTCACGGCAATTCGAAGGCGCGGGCCGTCGCCAACGCGTTCCGCGCGGCGGCCACGTATGCGCGCACTCAGGTCAACCGCGAAATCGTCGAAGCCGTAGCCAAGATGAAGGAAGCCCGCGAGTGAAGGCGGTCCGCAGCGCGAAGGTCGTCGGCACGGGCATGAGCGTGCCCGTGCGCGTCATGACGAACGAGGACTTCACGCACATCGTTGAGACGAACGACGAGTGGATCGTCCAGCGCACGGGCATGAAGGAACGCCGCATCGCCGAGAACGACCAGGCCACCAGCGACCTGGCGGTCGAGGCGTCGCGGGCCGCCCTCCAGAACGCCGGCCTGGCGCCTGAGGACGTGGACCTGGTCATCTGCGCGACGATAACGGCCGACAACGTCCTGCCGGCGACCGCCTGCTGGATTCAGAACCGCCTCGGGTGCGGGGATACGGCGGCGTACGACCTCGTGGCCGCGTGTTGCGGCAACATCTACGCGCTGGCCCAGGCGCGGGCCAACATCCTCGCGGGCCAGGCGAAGACCGTGCTCGTCATCGCCGCCGAGACCCTCTCGAAGATCACCGACTACACGGACCGCTCGTCCTGCGTCCTCTTCGGCGACGGGGCGGGGGCCGCCGTCGTCCAGGCCTCCGACGAGCCCGACACGGGCATCCTCTACACGACGCTCTACGCCGACGGCGGGGGCG
>Ga0307377_10004089_pt1 | contig 16085 bp, 18 predicted proteins | sample TR3MG_FD_202535 | JGI IMG/M metagenome (GOLD analysis project Ga0307377, IMG submission 202535) | Soil microbial communities from Risofladan, Vaasa, Finland - TR-3 | ecosystem: Environmental > Terrestrial > Soil > Coastal area > Acid sulfate soil | place: Finland: Risofladan, Vaasa | collected... | reverse complement strand
TCCTTGACAAAGCCAACTGTATATTTATAAATAATCATCTGATTGATTCTATCTGAAAAGAGTAAAGTCTCGCTCATCTTAATATCTGTATCATAGCACCAACCTGTTTTCCATCTGCTCCCCTCTAACCTCATAAGCCAATCTGAAGCACCTGCATCCACAAAGCTCCTATCGAAATACCCCACTTCTTCAAAACACCTTCTCCTAATCAAGCAACAGTTAATCCCTGCAAAAACATAATCACCTTTAACCTTGACCCTTGTCTCAACCAAACCTACCCTGTCATCTATCGTATAATTCCACATCTTGTCAAGCCAATCCCTATCCTCAACAATCACGGAAGGAGTTACCACGGCAAACCATTCAGTCTTAACAACTCTCACTCCTTGATTGATAGCTCCGACTACACATACTTTGTGTTTATTTGTGATTATATGAGAAGCTACCTCTTTCCCAAGAAGCCATTCCTTCGTTCCATCCTTAGAATTCCTGTCCACTATAATGAGATTATAATTCCCCTGAGTATTCTTCTTCAAGGCTTCGACACACTCTTGAAGACCCTGAAGATTATCCTTGCAAGGTATTATAATGCTTATGGAATCTTTAGTAATTCTCATCTCTTCTTTCTCTTAGGTCTTTTTATGAGATGTCTCTTACCATCAAGGCATCGATACCTATTATCATTATAAGGTTTTCCGCAAATAGGACACCCTATCATCGAATCCTCTCAAATCCCATAACAACTAAATCTTCCTGACCGTGATACCTGATTATATGATGAGACACTCCCCACTTGTGCATCTTAATTTCTCGGTATCTGTCAGCCACAGGAAGAGAAATAATAATGATTCCGTCAGGCTTACAGACTCTCTCTAATTCAGAAAATCCTTTTCCTATGCTATCTATATGCTCTAAGACTTCTCTGCAGATGACCGTATCGTAAGAATTATCTTCAAATGGTAGCTTATTGATGTCTCCATAAACTGCATCGATTCCTTTATCCTTCATACGCTTGAGTCTAATCTGCGACACTTCAGTAGCTGAAACGTCAAAGCCTTGCTTCTTCAGAACTTCCACGCAATACCCATCGCCTGCTCCTACCTCTAAAACTTTCTTTCCTCTGACCTTTCCCATCATCGTATAAATTCTATCCCATTGATGCTGTTCGGACTTGTAATGAGCTTCGTCTAAAACAAGCTCAATGGCAAACTGCTCATTGATGTCATTCATATCTATCTTCTTATTGAGAGGCTTCAACTTCTCCATCTTATCTATGGCATCTTCAATCATCTTTGGAGTTAGCTTCTTCATACACTTGGCAGGAAGCTCATATTTCTTAGGACATTCCCTCCACCAAAAATCTGTTGTCCACCAACATCCAATACAGTCAACAGGACTTGCTATATTTATATTACAATCGTAACCAAAAAAGGATACAGGCGTAGGAGCAAACATAACGATACTTCTTGTATTGACAGCTCTCGCAATATGAACCAACCCTCCTTCAGTATCAATATGAAATTTAGCTTTTGATATTATAGCTGAGGCTTGAGTCAAAGAAGTCTTGGAAGTCATATCGATTGCTCCCTCAACATACTCTTCGAATCTCCCACCTAACTGAATAACTTTATAACCTTTTTCTTTTAGATATGCCACTACCTTTATCCAATAGCTCGTCACCCAACATTTAGTCTGACGTGAGACATCCGCTCCATTATGGATAGTAATGTATTCCTCCGTATCAATCAATGGCAACATATTAAAATCGCTTCGTGACAAATGTAGTTTCAAATCATCCACACTTCCTTGAAGATTAGCTGTCTCCAAAGTAAAATCTATTTCAGAGCCTCCGTGCTTATTGCATACTTTATGGATTGAACGAGGAAAGTTATCATACAATTCCTGATAAGGCTTAAAACATTTATCAGCTTCTGCTTGGTCTTTTCCGAACTTGGTCAGATTTTTATAATACATCTTTGTCACGTATCGGCAATCACAAACTATATCAAAGTCTTTAGCTATTATAGACTTCGTAAAATCAATCCAATAAAGATTCCCTACAATCACTACCCTGTCAACACTCGGATGATTATTAACGATGTCATATCCTCCTCTATCTCTTACAAATAAAGTAGTATGAGCGTCAGGATATTTTTTCTTGATTGCTGTAGACATAATGGTAAGAAGTAACGAATCACCAATTCCTCCTAAACGGATGAGTGCTACTTTAAGTCTTGACTTGCTTGGAGCTATAACTTGCTCAGTCTTTGGAGGTAATGTCGAAGTATAATCTACGTATCCTTTATCACCGCCAACTTCTACCGCTACCTTAGAATGAACAATAAGATAATTGGCAACCATATCATCTACATCATACTCTCTACCTGCCTCGAATAATTTCTTGTTCCAAACATATTCTCCCCTTGGCTGTAATAATTTTATTCTCGGCATTTCGTCACCTTTCTTTTTTTTAGATAAAGGAGGGAGAATTTACTCCCCCTCCTAACCTACATATTCAAAACATTCCTACTTAAACAGAATGCTTAATTGCTATTGCTTTGACTACAGCATCTTCTTCTTCTAACTTGAAGTCGATTCTCATAGTCATTGTAATCTCGATGATTCTCTTTCTTGGCTGTCTTTGGAACTCATAGGAAATATCTCTATGAACACCCCAAATGATATTCTTAGGATTGATTAACAAACCCTTAGAACCATTAACCGTAGGAGAACCGCCACCTATATTATAGGTCTGAATTGCAGGAACTTTGCGGACAGGAGTCCCCTGATAAGTAGGCTCTTTATTCTCAATCAGGTAACGAACAAAAGCTTCATTCACGCCTTTGCCTGCCAATGCGTTGATGTAATCTAACCTTGCAAGATGGCTAACGTAGAATCTGAAAGCAGTTTCTACATCATAATACTTACTTGGCATCTGTTTCAGCCAATTAAAAGCTACTGTATCACTCATAGTAGCACTTGAAGCATCCAAAACGTGCGAGGTCGTTTGCTTAAATATACCATCAAGTATATCTAAGTAAGTGCCTGTTCCGCCTGCGGAGTCACCTTCTAAACAAAGGATGTCTAATTCCTTAGCCACTTCTTTGTCGGTTAGTGAAAGAATAGTATTGTAAATCCCTTGACCTTCAATACTATCTTCTAATGCGTCATAGCCTAAATCAACAGCTACGATAACTTCTTTTGCGTCCAAGATTACCTTGGTCGTAGTCGGCTTACTTGTAGTAGAGGGAGCAGTCCCCACAGCAGGCGGAATCTGCAATATATCACTACCATAAGTTATTTTGTCAATCTGTCTCTTGTCACCTTTCATAGGCACTCTGCGACATTCCTTAATAACTACAGAATTGTCGATGATGCCCTGAACGAACTTCGCAGATTGCTCAGGCTCAAGAAGTCCACCTGTAGCTAAATCAGCCGAGGTAAACGCCTTCTCAAGTATTTGGTCTATTGTCATTTTTGACATTTTTATACTCCTCCTTTAGGATTATTTTTATTGAACATTACAGGAGAAGCAGAGTTACCTGCAACTACCTACCCACGCAAAGCCTTTGCAAATGGGTCATCATTCTGCTTGTCTGTTACGACATCCTCTTGAATAGAGGCTTTTATTCCAAGGCGTTTCTCTAACACCTTAGTTAATTCAACGAAGCTCTTCATTACAGCTTCAGCTTTTTCTAAACGAGCAGGAAGCTCAGTAGCAAACTTCGCCTTGGCATCCGCTATTTCTTTTTCTTTCTTCTCTATGTCTTCCTTAGTAGCTTTTTCGTCAAGACCTAAGTCTCCACGTCTTTTCTCTAAGTCTTTCTTCTCAGCTTCTACCTTCTCGGCTTCTGCCTTTTTATCTGCTTCGACCTTCTCTTCTTCAGCCTTTTTGTCGGCTTCAATCTGAGCGTCCTTAGCTTCTTTAATCTCGGCTTCGGTCTTCAAGTATCCTGCATCACGCATTGCCTGCTTCATAACAGCAAACTCTGATGTGATTTCCGCAGTTACCTTGTTGACTTCGGCAGAGAATTTATCGAATTTCTCGATTAACTCTTTCAATTCCATACCATTTTCCTCCTTCTCGGATTTTTCATAGCGAGCCTCTGCCTCTTGCACTAACTCTGCTATGATTGATAACGATGCTTTGAGTCTCCTCAATCTTGCTGAAGAAATTATTCTTCCTTCCTTTTCAAAGACTTTCTCTAAGTCCTTTTTATTCTCCACGATTATCGTGAAATTCTTTTCCACAAACTCTTTGAAGAGCTTGATAACTTCTTCTACTACTTCTTCAGGCTTGGCTAATTCTTCATAACCCATCATCAGATAGGTAAGATAATTCTTGAAATACGAGAATGTTTCCGAAATAGCTACATACCCTATGCCTCTCGCAAAGGGTTTCGCCACGTCTTCTTTGGTAAGCTGACTTCTTTCGGCATCTACTTGTTTTTGACTGTTAGGAATTATCTTCATTAGCACATTCTTCACAATGGTCGAGAACTCAGCAAAGGATTTTTCTATCCCCTTGCCTACATCCTTCATTCCATTCTCTATATAAATCGTATTCAAGACTTCTTCTTGCAAGGCTTCAACTGCTCCCTGCGTAGCTTTATGCAAAAAACTTGCAATCATACCTGTCTGCAAAGCTTTCTCACAGACCTTATCTTTTACTTTAGGAAAGTCCGAGAACATCTTCTCAATGAACTCTTTCCTAAACTTAACTAATTCAAATTTCTCCCCCTCAGAAGATTTTGCTCCTTGGTCAATATCCTCATCAGGCTTCCTCTTGAATATTAGCATCTCAGCATCAGGAACAGCAGGTTGGTCTACAATCGCTATCCTGTCTACTCTTGTTGCGTGCAATTTATAAAGTTTCTTCGGCATTTTTCGTCCCTCCTATCAGGATTTTTCCTCGATTGGCTCTCTTACACCTGCAATCCTAACTGAGAATGCTTTGTATTCGCCTGAGAGAACCTTTCCCCAAACATCTTTGTCCTTAATTTTAATTGCTCCAAACCAAGTCCCTTTCTTCAATTTCTTCCCATAATACTTAATATTATCCGCCCAAGAAATAGCCGATTCGACTATCTCTGCTTGGATAACATTCTTGTGCATCTCATCGATTGTCCTATATTCTACAAGGAAACCGTGAGCTACCTTCTCAATGTCTTCTTCTGATATAACATCTCCGTGATGGTCTGCCTTCTCAGGGACGAGGAAAACACCGTATACAATCTGCTTAAAATCATCGACCTTCAGAAGCTCCATCTCACTCGCTTCCTCTTTGCCGACTCCTAATGTCTCGCCTTCCATATCTTTCTCAAGAACGAACGAGTCACTATTCGGAGTCCACTCCTCTGTGACATCATCCTTATATGTAGCAACGAGCTTTAGGAACTCTTCTAATTGGTCTACCTTAACTGCTTCAATCTTAGCCAAAAGCTGAGCCTGTGAATCCGCCCAATCTTTTGCTTTATCGAAAGTCCACTCTTTATTCTTAGCGAACAAATAAGCGATAATCACATTATCACCATTGCAGTATAAGGCTTTGATACCTTTCTCGGCTGATACCACGACAGAGCGGATGCTATGCCCTGTATGCTCCTTGCCTTCTACTTCGATAGGTATCCTAATATTTTTATCTATCGTCTCTGTCATTCTATCACCTCTTCTTTTTCTACAGTTAGTAGAGATTCAAAGATTTTACATAACCTTGATAACTCTAAGAAAACTTGTTTATCCCTATTCTGTGTATCTACTTCGACTAATGTCAACGCTTTTACTGTCGTCTTCATTTCGCCTACTGCTTTTGTGAGCGTATTTATTTTAACCGACATTACATCGGATTGTTTCTTAACTGTTTCCTTCAACTGAAAAATTAAAACAATATTGACTACTAACAAAGCTAAAATAACAAAGAGCAATTCCCCAAACTTAATCTTAACTTTTTTTCTTGGTAAATATGTAATCACCTTTCTGTCCCTCAACTCTCCTATAATGAACTTCTTCTCCTGTGCGGAAAGGAACAGGAATATTCTCGAAAGCAGGACAAGTAAATTTATCTTGATTGAAATTAGCACACGCATAGCAATGCCTGTTAAAATCAGAATTCGCTAAAGCATCCATATAAATTTCTTCCCCATCATTGATAGCATAGTAAGTATCAAGCTCTGAGAATTCTTTGAAGATAATCCCTTCTTTTTTCGGCTCTTCCATTATATCTTTACCTCCATCTTCGGCTCGTATACTATTTTATTACCTTGCCCTTTCAATGGTCTACTATGAACATTCGAAGTCAATATTATTTCTTCAGGAATTCTTTCAGGAAAAGCATCGCACGTAGCTTTCTTCCTGTGATGTTTACAGGTTACACAAGGAACTATATACATCATATCTTTGCCCATTCTCTTATTTTTCCTTCCAATTCCCTGACCCAAGGCGTAAACTTAGAAGCATCATAATTAGATTGCGTCATAACTGAAAACATCTCAGCAACCATCTCACCTTTATCCTTTGAAGCATAAAACGTAAGCTCATCTTGAATAGCCTTCGAACTCTTTGCCTTGAAATGAGCCGTTGTAAATTTCTGAACTTCAAAATCATTTCTGATTATATTATCTATGGTATGTCCATACTCGTGTCTTATTATTGATTCCATTCCACCTGCATCTGCTACCACGGTCATCCCTGATTGAGGAACAGTATTCTTAATTCCTGTAACCCAAGCTCCTCGCTTCCCCTTCAAATCATATATGTGAATAATATCCCCTATATTCTGTCCTGCAAATAAATCATCTGTAGTCTGCACTCTAAAGATAACAGGAATGTCCCCTGTCATTTTCTTATACGGACTCAACCCACCACTAAAAGCACTATTAGAAGCTTCCTGAACCATACCCATTCTTGTAAGATTAGCATCCTCAACACCTGTCCCAAATAATTTCTTATACCCACTTGCCATTCTTTTCTTTTCCAAAGCAGATAAATCATTATAGAAAGAACTATGTAACTTGCCTGTCTTATAACTTTCGACAATCTGATTGACTGCTTCCTCATTAGTCAAAGGAAGAACAGGAAGATTCTTCTCCATAGCAGTTAATCTTGCCTTAGCTAAAGGATACCCTTTCGGCTGAACAGCTTTCGGTCTTAACGCCATCCTTGTCTCGTAATCCTTGACCAATGTTTCCAACTTACCCTTAGTAGCCAATGAATATCCGTGATTAGCTAACCTCTCACTATACCTTAGATTCGAACTGATGTTTCCCTGCAATGCTTTATAAGTCCTGTGCGTCCTTGCGATTGCACTCTCCGCCTGCAATTTAGCCAACTTTCCATAAGCAACATCTGCATTGAAGAGCGACCATCCATCAGTTACACTTTTAGCTTTTCCGAATACCCCAATATTCTTCGCATCGTGAGTAGCAATATAAATAGGGTCTACAAATCTATCTCCTGAAAGATACCTTTCTATGCTCCTAACCATAGCTTTCTCTATCGGCAAATCATTAAAAGCAAGCTCGATTTTATAATTTTTGGCTTTAATCTCTCCTATAATCTTCATAATCTTGCCTTCTTGTCTCATAGTAGAATCGAGAATAACAGCCTTCTTGTCATCTAAGGCTTTCTTCAATACCTGAACCATAACATCAACTGACTCCTCGTGATAAATAGAAGCCTGAACTGTAAGCTTATCTATGCCATCCGCCTTCGCCAAAAAAGCCTTAATATCATCAGGGTCAATAGTCACAGGTTTCCCTTTGAATCTATTTTTTATCTTTGGATGTTTCAACATACTCGACTTCCCTGAAGCAGGAACTCCCCCTGTCATCAAGACCGTAGATTCCTCAGTAGCACTCGCAGGAACGAAATGCCTGATTGCCTTATCGTGAAGAGCCTGTCTCTCAGGAGCATAAGTCCTCGTAGCTGTATTATAGAACTTCTGCTTTGATGGAGCTTGACTTGCAACTGTCCTTCTCGCTTGGAGTATCCTTGCCCTGACTTCCTTAGGAGTCATCTTCAATCTTGCCAACATAGCCTGAGCCTCAGGCGTATTGAACTCCATCACTCTCCTGTATCTCGCCACGTCATCTTTCGTAATCCCATACTTCTTAATAGCTCCTTTTTCATAGACCCTGTAATCCTTATTCAGGTCTTTAGGATTCCACTCAAGCTGAAGAGCATCATCAGGAGCAATCTTCAAGCCAAACTGTGATGCACATCTTTGTGTAAGCGGAGATTTTGTAATAATAGCTTCCATCAATAATCCCTATTCTCGTAGAAGATAACCCCAAAGGCATCTTCCCTGTAATATTCAATCTTCTTCTTCTTCAAGACATCCTCGAAGTCATCCGCAAGGACTCTCTCCTTTGTGCCATCTATAATAATCCCTAACTTCTCCAAAGCATAATCGTTATATGAACCAAGCATAACTCCCAAATATCTATTCTTATTCGCTTCATAGACCAACTCGTTAAGGTCTGCGAACGACTCAAACAGCTCTTTCCTTTTTGGTAACTTGAACGTAATCATATACAACCCCTATAGGCTCTCATAGCTCTCTTGAAATTCCTCGGCTTTATTCCTTGAATCGTAGATGCTTTCCTGCCTGAATACTTCGCCATCAAAGTAGTAGCTTTATTATATTGATTCTTCTCTAAGTATCTCTCAAGCAAACGCATCTTAGAATCAGGCATCTTCACCATCTCCATCATCCCCATACCGCCTTCATTCATCGGCTTAGCATAGAGCTGAGACATATCCTGATTCAAAGCAGGCGTAGGGTCTATGTCATCTCCCCCTGTCCAAGGTATATTGCAATCCGCTCCGTCTTCCTCTCCCCCTGTGCAAGGCTGACCGTCTACCTCAAAAGCGGTCATATCACACCTGCAAGCGATAACCTCATCAGCATCTGCCGTAGGGTCGTGCGGAAACATCAATCCATTTTCAAAAGGCTCATTTATCAATACGACTGTTTGGTCTACCTCTAAGTGACTTGTTCGAGTCCTGTCATCGCCAACGGCTAACCATTGCTTCTTCGTAACCTTGTTCTGAACATAGGTCTCGAATTGAACCGTAGACTGTGAGACTGCTGTCTCTGTCTTCGCTATTGTCCAAGCTCGATTCTTGTAGGTATCTTCGAACAATCCCTTAATCCTTCTCCGCAACTCGTAAGGCGTAGCACCCACTTCCATATATTGCTTAGCCATAATACCTCTGAAGTCATCCAAGGTCTTCTTAGTAACCTCACCTGTTATCTTAACCCCTCTCGTAGCAATAGCATCGAGCATTCTCTCATTCTTCAAATTGAAGGCTATCTTAATCCCAAGGTCTTTCAAAGCCTTGTCTCCCCCTATGAATCCTGCCTTCTCTGAGTAGTATTCTATCACTTCTTCCATCTTTTCAGGCTTAACACTATCTTCCCAACCCACAAAATATTTGTTAATCTCCTTAATGTCATCTGCTTTCGACTTCTCATACAGCTCAGGATGTTCCTTTTGAGCATACTGATATAGCTCATCCAAGGCATTATTAAGAGAAAAGAACGCCATAGAAGCTTTATACTGCCTTTGAAATTCCTTATAAAGAGCTTTTTGAAACTCTTCTATCAGCTTTACGGTCTCAGCCGTCTCAAAGATTCCCCCTTCTCTCGCAGGAAGCCTTCTCTTAGCCTTATGGATGTAAGCCAATACCTTAGCAGGCGTTCGGACTGTCTCCATCTTAAACAATGGAATGAGCCTATTGTGCGTGCCTAAAGTTTTGCCTACTGTTCTTCCGATTCTTTCTTGGAGCGTTTCCATTTTAGTTTCTCGAATACTTTACGTTTCTCAATCTTCTCTGCTTCTAAAGTCCCTATAGGAACGAGATTCGCAGGAACGTAATAAACATCCCCACCTTCGTAAGGCTCTTTGCCTTCCGCAACCAATATCTCATTAGCTGTCCTTGCTCCCATATTGAAATAAGCTTGGTCTATCTCTGCCTGAACTTTCTTGTCCCTAATATCGATGTCCAAGAACTCAAAGGCAAAAGAAGTAATCTGAAATCCTTCCCAAAGTAAAAGCTCATTTATAACCCAAGTAAAATCCCTCTGTCTCGGATTGATAACTGAGTCAAGATAAATCCTGTCTACGTCCTCTGCTACTGTTCCCCCAAGCTGACCTTTCTCAATGATTGAAGCTCGATAAGGCGGAACGTGATGTGCTGTTAATACATCATCCCTGTTGTCTTTTCTATACACTCTGAATGATGCTTCTTTAGCCTCAACAGATAACCTCTCAAACTTAACCGTTGCTCCCTCAGGCGTAGAGAATATCATCGTCCTGTGAGGATTCCTCTTAATCTCGGTCTCGAAATAAGCCTGTATCTCCTTCTTCAAATCGGCATCCATATCTACGCCTTCCAAAATAACGGCATAGGCAGGTATTCCGTGATTCGAAAAGAAATCGAGATTATATTCCTTCTCCTTCATCTCGCCATACATCTGAAAGAGAGCAGGCAACCATTCAGGCAACCCATAATAAGAAGACCTGTAGGTATGCTGTTTTAGCTGAATCAATTCTGTCCCTGCCATATCAGGGTCTACAGCATCAGAAAAGACTCCTGTCTCTTTATTGAGAATCCTTGGGTCTCCCCACTTCTTAAAATATACTTTATTTATTCCTATCTTCTGAACCCATTTCTCTTTGTCTTTGGTAAGTCTAATCGTAGTAGCATTAACGTGATAAAGAGCTTTGATTCCTTCTTCCTTTGTAGGGTCTCTAACTACTTCGAAATAGCCATTGCCACACGCTTCATAATCAAGCATAACCTTCTTGCAGACTGAAGTAATATCTTCTTCTTCATTACACTTATTAAAGAAATCCATCAACTTGCTATAATCTTCATCCGTAGGCTTCTCTCCTTCTACTTCCTTGAGCTTCCAACCAATCCCTACAGCATCCTGAACCTTAACCCTTACGCAAGAGGAATGAATTACAGAAATATCGAGCCAACTCATCAACTTCAGAAGGTTATAAGGAGGGTCTATAACATCTACCGCCCACTTACCTTCTTCGGTAAATTGCCTTGTCTGCGGTATCTCATACTTCTTCAACTCTACCTCATCAAACATCTTACCGCCTGTAGTCATAAACACTTTTGTTACTTTAGCATCTCTTTTATTAGTCATAGCTCATCACTCCTTATACTATTGATAGTCCTGCTTTTCTAAAGCCTTTTTCTTTGACCACCAAAGCGTAAACGACTCCTGCTACTGCATCGGCAATATCCTTACTTCCTTTTGGCGGATGGTCAACTTTCTTCCCCTTTATCAGCTCAAGTCTTTTCAGCTCATCCAAGAACGGAGTATACTTATAGTATCTGACAAGACCTTGATAAATCTCTTCCTTCATTGTCTCATAAGCATCAAGACCTTCAACCGACTGCTTGCCTGCTGAGAAGCCGAGCTTCTTCAACTGCTGTATCGAACTCGCACTCTGAAATTGGTCATAGGTAACTCCTGAGATTTTGAACCCCTTATCCCTAATCTCTTTTATTAAATCTATTACTCCTTGAATATCGACCTCTTCCCCTTTGGTAGGCTTTATCCTGTGCATCAAATCTATCACCGCTAATCCCTGCTCGTAATGTCCCATAGCCATACCGCAGGCATCGTGAGTAAGTCCAAGGTCTATGTGTAGGTAGTATTTCCTCCCTGAGAACCCCTTAAAAGATGCCTTTAATCGCCCAAATTCATCGAAAGGATGGCTTATTTTGATTGTTTCGACTCCTTGGTCATCCTTTACAGGAGAACGCTCTATGAGGCAGTTTTCGACCGCAGTCCAATTCTTCATATACGGCTCAAGAGCTAAGCTCGCAATACCTCCCAAATCCCTCCAAGACTTCTCAGGATTCTTCTCAAAATCCCTCTTATACTTGTTCGGTATCTGCTCTCCCCTCAGCTCAAAGGTATCCCCATCCTCAATAGCCTTAATATCCTCAGGTATCACTTCCCAAATCTTATGCCTGCGAACAAACGTCAAAGGGTCATCCTCCCCTTCCTTCGCTTTCCGCTCAATGAAGTCATCTATGTATCGTGGCGAGCTAATCATAACAAGCAAGCCATTCTTATTGAACCGAGATTGTATCCTTCTCTTTAATGTGTAGAATATATCTTCAGCGACATCGTGAGCTTCTGTCTCTGTGTAGAATGCGGACTCATCCATTATTCCTACTATCAAATTAAACCCTAATGGAAATGTCGAAGCGGAATTAGCAGGTATGATATTGACTCCTTTATGGAATCGAAGCTCTGATAATATCGTAGGGTCAGGCTTGCCGTATTTCTGAAACCAAATGCTATTAAGGATTCGGCTCTTTACTTCTCCGAAAACGACCTTCTTAGCCTGAAGTCCATTAACTGACATATTCATAATCGTGGCAACTGAAGTAGGGTCAAGGTTAAAGGCGGTCAACGGATTCTCAAGGCACAGCAAATTATATGTAAAATAAGATATGATAATTGAAGTTTTGTAACTCTTCCCTGTTCCTATAGCCTCATCAAATACCGCTTCTTCATAAGGACAATAGGCAAACGAATTCTCATCACAGAACAACGCCCTCAAATCCTCCATCACCGCAGGTCTAATATAAGCTCCGAGATTCAAGAACCTATCTGACATAACGAACTCTTCTATGCAAACAGGCTTCTCCAAATACTCCATTCCTTCAAGGCTTCGCTCAGCCAAGAACAGAGCTGTCTGCACCTGCTCAGGAGTCTTCATCACTTCTGTCAACTTTGGTAGCTCTTGTGTATTGATTTCTTGTATCATAAGAATCTATTGTTACCGCTCTTTCCCCTATACACTATCAACTCGTAAACCCAACCCAAGCAACATACCAATGTCCAAACCGCCAAGAACACTACACCTAAGGCTAATTTGATATATCGCATTTCTAAGCTCCATCTCTTACTCCACCATCTTCCACCACAGCCTGCACGCTTTCCTCTGTTCTAACATTCTCTGCTTCTATTACCTTTTCCTTCTTCCCTTCAAAGCTTCTCTCCATCCCCCTCAACGTAGCTATCAACGTCTTCTTCTGCTCAGGACTGTATGTCTTCACAACCTGTCTAATCTGTGCCGTCTCCATCTCATTCGTGACCTGAACATCTCCCTGCCCTGTAGTTATCTGCTGATTCAACTTCACTAAGTTTCTTCTATCTTGCCACAACTCAGGAGCTTGATTCGTCAACCAAAATATAGATGCAGTCATATTGCCTCTCAAGGCTTGATTATAGACTGATTTCGTGACACTAATCGTAGCATTCATCTTCCCTTTTTTTATAGCCTGACATAATTCGCTGTTCCGCTTCTTCCATCTTGCCAATGTCCGAGGACTTATATCCCAATATGTGCAGAGATTTTCTTCCGTAAACCCAAGTCCTGCAAGGAGTTTCGCATCTCCCATCAAATCTTCCCTAAATTTAGTCGGTCTACCTGCACCCATTACCTACTCCTTAATTTTGTCATTTTTGAGTTTCTCCATTTCGAACCCTAAACACTTGATGCTTCCCTGTGGAAAGAACCCCCTAATCTTGGTCACTTTGTAGCCTGTCATCGCTTCTACCTTATGGAATAACCTTCCCCAAAAGAACTCCTGATGCTTGTGCAAATCAGGTATCTTCATCCTCTTAGGTATATTCAGGCAGGCTTTCTGAAGCGTAGATGCCATCCTGAACCTACCCTTATGGTAAGTAGCATCGGTCAAAACAAAGGTCTTCCTACCACTTCCTTCCAACCGAACGATGATATTAAAGAACAACTCCCAAGGCGACTTGTCCGAATCTATGTCAAAGTAATTATAAGCATCCAAATCATCTGTGAATATCCCTAATCTATTGTCCTTCTTCTTCGTGGTATCCACGAACTTATACGGATATTCCTTGTGACTCTCTACCCTACCGCTCTCTTTATAGCACTTCTTGAATATCGCCCTATCACCCTCCTGAAAGAACTCAAGGATTCTATTCTTCTTGTGCAGAGCCATCATCTCCCTGCGTAGTAATGTCTTCCCTGCTATAAGATAACCGTTATCTATCATATCTTTCTGCAAAACGGACAGTCAGGGTCTTTGTGTCTCTGAACCAAGACCTCATCTGCTTTCCTCTCAGAATACTGTTCCACAAAATCATAAAGACCACTCACACAATCAGCACAAAAAGCCACTCTTTTCCCACCTACAAATCCCAACTTACCTCCGTGCCTAATAGGATTGAAGCTATTCCTACATATTGAACACTTCTTCAAAATCGAAGTTAGCGTCTTCGGTCTGTCGCTCATTACTTACCCCTCTTTTGCGACTTCTACCTTGATTCCCTTAACACCTCTCAACGGCTGTAAGGCTTCTATCACCTTATGCCTAAGAGAATCATCAAATCTTAGGACTACCCAATTCGGCTCATATATATCCTCAAAAAGAACATCCTCAAGAGTAGGTATCTCTTCATTAAGCTTGAACATCAGCTCTACATCAAGACCTACCAACCTGAGCAATTCGTCATCCAAATTAGCAAGCAAGTCTAAATCATTATGCCCTGTGTTATTATTAAGCCTCAGATTCAGCTCCTGCTCAGTCTTCAGGTCTTCGATGTAAACATACACTACAGGTATCTTCTCTATTCCTAAAGACTTGGCAACCCTTAACCGCAGATGCCCACCAATTACAATGTTCTTTCTCTGCTCAGCACCATTGACTATCAAAGGGTCAACGATTCCAAACTTATGAACCGATGCCTTGATATTCAAAAACTCTTCATCTGTCACAGAACGAGGATTATACTCTGAGTCTTTCAGAGTCCCTACTTCTACTTCTACAATTTCTAACTTCTTCTTTTCTTCTTTCGGAGTTTTAGATTCTGTCATCTCGCCTCCCTAAAAACAAAAAAGACTAACCGCAACTATTCAGTTAGCCTCCTATATTCTTTCAGTCTCAGGGTATAAAAAACCGTCATCACTTCCTCCTATTCGAAGAAAGCAGACATCCCTAAGATGATTATTATTATTATATCTCAAGTTTTCTCTTTTGTCAAGCTTTTTCAGCTTCTTGTTTGTCTTTACTCTCTGTATTGTTTTCTTTATCCCAAGCTGACTGTGCTTCTTTGAGCCTATTCCATACCCTTATTACTAACTCATTAGCTTGAGGGTCAGGAGTATGCTCGTTCCAACACTTCATCAAGAACTTAAAATCCTCATACTCAAGCTTCGCCTTCTCCGCTTCTCCAACCTTGATAGCATTCATCAAATCTGAGCGAACCTTGTAAAGCTGACTATGCTCCGCCATCTTCAAACCATTCGACTTCTTGCCTTTTTGAACAATAGCATTAACTGCTACACTCACGAACAACTCCTCAGGTTTCATATCCTTCGGAAGATTCGTCAGTCCCTCTGACTCAATCTTCATATTGATGTAGAAGGGATTCTTCTCTTCATTCTTGCTCATAATGAGCCTCCTTTTTTCTGACTTCCATCTAAGCGTTTCTTACCTTCAGCAATAAGCATCGCTTCGATTCTGTCTCTAATGTTAGGCATTACAAATCCTTCATCCTCTAATTTCTTTGTAGATAAAATACAATTCGACCTACCTGCTTTCAAGGTCTTCGCCAATGCTTCATAGCTTATAATCTCATACTTCAAATCCTTATAGACCCACTTCTTATACATCTCCAATATTTCTTCGTTCGTCATCGAACCTTTATTAACGACATTCCACGTTCCTGTATGTCCTTTCTCAGCCAAGAACTTAATCGCTTCCACCAAGTCTGCAAGGTAAGTCATCGAATTCGGCAGGCTACAAATCGGCTTGCCTGCATAAGTATATTTCAAAAGCTTTGAAATCAGACTCCTGTCACCCATATACTCATCAATCGGCATCCTGATTCTTAAAACACAACACTCAGAGAAACCCTCCAAGATGTCCTGAGACCATTTCTTTGTCCTTGCATAAAAGCTTCCATCAAAATCAGGAACGTCTTCTTCTGTATAATCTTGGTCATACCCATCATAAATACAACCACTCCCTATGTGAATCCAATACTGCTTTATCTCATAACA
>Ga0307377_10004088_pt1 | contig 16086 bp, 14 predicted proteins | sample TR3MG_FD_202535 | JGI IMG/M metagenome (GOLD analysis project Ga0307377, IMG submission 202535) | Soil microbial communities from Risofladan, Vaasa, Finland - TR-3 | ecosystem: Environmental > Terrestrial > Soil > Coastal area > Acid sulfate soil | place: Finland: Risofladan, Vaasa | collected... | reverse complement strand
AAATGGTATAAATATGGAAGGTTTATGTGGAATTCCGCTAAAAGATAAGGCAATTATACATATATTGGTTGAAGAAGAAACTGTTGCACGCTCTGTACTTGAAGAAGCAGGATTTGAGATTAGTGGTGTTCGTGAAGTTATCGTTCAAGACATTGGTCATATAGCGGGAAAGCCAGGGACAGGAGGGAAAATGGCTCGCAAGATAGGTAATTTAGGTGTGAATATTGACTTGATCTATTTTGCTGAGAATAATAAAATCGTTATCGGAGTTGACAACATCGAAAGAGCTAGCGCAGCACTGGCAAAACAATAAAAAAATATGACGAAATTATGTCTAAAACTTTTCTTTAAATAGGACAATACAATCAGATATCTATTTTATAATTCCATAAATATGCTTATCTCTGTCGTGTTCTTTAAGAAGTTTCCGGCCTTCCTTATTTGAGAGAGAAAGCGTTATATTGCTTGATCGACTCAATGACCCTGTAAAAACTTCCTGATCATCTGCAAACACAATAATATTACTACTAGCGTATACTGGATCTGCATTTATTATTATCTTTTGCTTACTAACTTTGATATCTAACTCAATTTTTATATCTCTTTTTTTTTTACTCAAAAACTCTTTTTTAAAGTGCTCCTCACGCATAAAAGAGTCCTTAGGTTCTATAGGGTTAATTGGATTAATGACTATATCTTGACCAAAAGAATAAATCTCATATGAAAGACGAGTCGTTCTAAAATCTCTAACTTCAACAACGGGTCGTGCCAAATCTTTGTCTCTAAATCCATGAGGCACTTTAACTGTCATTTTTATAATCAAAACAGTAGAGATATCCCCTCCTTCAATAAATACGATTGTATCAATAATTGATGGAAGCATACCAAGCTCTATACGGCCAATAAATCGCTGTATTGCGTCGATAGCCGATGAAGAATGAACAACTCCGACCATTCCAACTCCAGATAAACGAAAATCCGCGTAGATCTGAAAATCTTTAGTAGTGCGTACTTCGTCAAAAATAGTGAAATCTGGTCTAACGAGGAGTAAAATGTCCGCTGAATTTTCAAGACTTCCCTCCAATTTGGTATATTGCGTAATTTCGGGTTTAACTTGTAAATCTCGGACGCTTTCTAGCGTTTTCACAACTTTTCCTTGTTCTAAATAATAATTTGCTAGAGCTGCTGAGAAAGTACTCTTGCCTGCCCCAGGAGCGCCAGCTACTAAAATACCTTCTGCTTTTTGCAACCTCTTATTTAATTTTGGATCAATTGAATAGTCCTTCAATGAAAGCGTAACAAGTGGATGTACAGCAGTTATTTCAACATCATTTGAAAAAGGAGGTCTGGTTATAACTATTCTAAATTCTCTCAACTGGGCAACTACAGCACCATATTTCTCAATTTCAATAAACGAGTGATCATCTTCCCTAACCATCTCTATTATTTCGATTGCTATTTCTTCAATATTTTTGGCAGATAATGGATCATCGCCAATTTTCTCCAAATGCCAGCTTCCTGGGCTACCTTTTTTGGCATAAGGAGGTAATCCTTGTTTTAAATGCACACTCATTGTGGTTTCATCAAAATATTCTAGCAATTTAAGAGAAGAAATGTCAAATTCTTTTGGAAAGGCTTTTTCCTTTACATACATTATTTGAATTCCTTCAAAAATTCCTACATCTCCTTGAATTCTATCTGCTGTAATTAAAGTAGCGCCATTTTCTAAAGTAGATTTTCTAATAAGCGCATCAAGTTCCCCACCTGGACTCATTTTAATTTCTTCCCTTGTTGGTCTTTTACCCACAATATTAAGCGTTATTTTCTCTTCCTGATGCAGTTTTCGTAATTCTTTTAATACATTCAAACCATAGAATCCTATTTCTTTTTGAACATTTGTACGATATTCAACCTCTGCAACAACCACATTTGGGATATAAATTTCGGGTTTTTCCCCCAATTCTCCGTCTGTAATTAAATTTAAGACGAGACCATTAAATATAACAGAAGTATCGCATGCGTATTTGTTTGACATTTCAGTCTTCGTTTTTCTCTACTTTATTCATAATTTCAAACTTATTCACGCTATAATATATTGGTTTACTTAGCCTATCGACGGTAGCTACAATGAGGTCCTTGCGAGAGCTCATAGCTACGCGAGACATTTTATCCAATTCCCTTAAATCTATAGGATAACCCTCAAATATGGGATATATCAAGAATTTAGCGGAATCTTTTTCAAAATCAGCCCCACGTTTGTACACCAGAAAATCTATCCCTTCTCCATATCCATTTCTTACGATATATCCTCTTTTTCGCAAATCCATGTAAATAATGTACTTTCGCCATAAATTATCATCATATTCCGTGAAATATGTTAGTAAACCCTCAAAATCGTATAGAACATTATTCTTATCATTATTTTTGTACAATAAAATCCGATTTCGTTCACATAATAATAGAACTTCTAAAGGTCCTAAAACTAAAATTTCTCCACCCTCGCTATTCTTTTCGAGCGTCCCAATATATGAATTTCTATAAAACTCTTCAATACAATCCTTGTCAGTAATAATAACCTTTCCTTGGTCAATTACTCCCTCGAACTGTACTTTTTCGACCTTTTCATTTGGTGTTTCATTCATATTCTATTATAACCTAGCAGTTAATAATTAATGAATTTAACGCATAAAATGGAATAAACTTCAATTGTTGATGTAAGATTTATTGAGCTAATCATTCAGTCGAATTTATTAGAAATTCTACTAATTTTCCAAGTTTTCTAACGTTAGAATAGATTTTGGGAGCATTTTCTTCTAAGTATGGTTTAAAAACTTCCCAATTTTTTCGTTTTACGAGAGGAGTCCTAGATAATAGATTTTTTACTTCGTTAAAATCGTTAGTGAAAATTAGTGCGTTATCAGTTTTATTTGCTTTATCGCTCAGAAGAAATAAGTAATAGTCGTTAAGCTCCTGAGGGTTCATGACATTTGGAGGTTTTTTTCCATCTCCTGCCTTACTTCCTCTCAGCATACGTGTATCTACTTGAGTAGGTAGAACCATGTTAAAATTAATATTTTCTTTTTTATATTCTAATGCTAATGCATTTTGTAAGCCTACTACGGCATATTTACTTGCGGTGTAGGCAGCAAGCTTTGGCATAGGATTCGTAAACGCTGCACTTCCAGTGATAATGAATCTTGATTTATTATTCTTATCATCTTTCTTAAGATAAGGATAAGCTGCTTTAAAAGCAAAAAATACACCTGATACATTGATAGTCAGTATCTCAGAAAATTTATTACTATCAAATTCATGGCTATCCCACATCCTTGAATATCCTGCGTTGGCAATTACTCCGTTAAATTCTCCTAAATCCTTATGAAATACCTTAAATGCGTCTTCAATTTCTTCATATTTAGTCACATCTGAGGTTTTAACTGATACCTTTACTCCAGTACCTAAATTAATAATCTCATCTTTAACTTCATTTAATTCATCAATAGTTCTTGCAGTAAGACCAAGGTTTGCACCTTCTTTTGCACAAGCGATAGCTACAGATTTTCCTATACCTCTTCCCGATCCTGTGATTACTATGGTTTTCCCTTTTAATAACATAATAAAAAAATAGTAGAGTAAAAAAAAAATTTAACTAAAATTTATTCTTATATTTTTTTTCATAGAAATGCAAAAATTAATGTTCAGTTATACAATTTATCACCTAGCCATGGAAAATTTATATGAAAAACTCTTGAAAAGACTTATAGGCGTTAAAAACATAGTTTTTATGGGGATTGGAGAGGAGAAATTAAGCGATGACGGCGTTGGACCTTACATTATCAGTGAACTTTTAGATTATTCAAGCAAAAAAATTCTATTCATAAACGCTGGAACAGATCCCATGGCTCGAATTGATGATGTCGTAACTTTTAAACCAACTTATCTAATCCTTATAGACACCTGTACTGTAATTAAGCCCCCTGGAATGGTTACGATATTGGAACGTGAAAGCATTAAGGAATATGTGCCAATATCTACACATACTATTCCTGTACACATAGTAATTGATTTAATTGTTGAAAAATTACCAGAATTAAATGTCTTTATGATTGGATTTGTTCCTGAAAGTCTTGAGGGTTTTAAAGAACTAAAACTTTACAAACAAGATGTTTTCACTCTCGAGGAGCGATCAAATAACATTGATCTACCTTTTTTTGAAATAAATTTAACTAAAACATTAAAAACAGAAGCAGATAGACTTATAGAAATAATTAAAAAAATAATTGACTCAATTTAAGGTTTAAGATTCATTCTAAGACTCTTTAGTGTAATGGTTTACGATAATATTTATTGTATTTGAAAAAATTTGTTTTTCCTCGTCATTTAGTTCTTGTTTTAATCTTTCAAGAAATTTTACAACCTTATCAGCTTCTCTTATGTTTCTTATGTGATCAGAACCCTCTTTATTTAACGAGCCACCCCATGCCATTGTCATACCTTCTAAATCTATATTTTTTATTTATTTGGATCTTCAGTTACCTTCATGAATGGGCGAAGAAATTCTTGCTTCATGTTGATTTTATTCCTAACCTTATCTATTCTCATTAATGGAATCAATTTTTCATTCAATTTTTTTGCGCGTTCGTCATTTTGCGGGAAAGTGTCATAAAAACCATGTTTCTCGTAATATTCGTGATCGGCTAAAAATACAAATCGATTTCTCCCATAGATATCATCTCGAAATATTTTTTTACCTCCTTCTCCCAAAAAGGTTATTGGCTTGATATAATCTACATTAGAGTACGTAACTAATCTCCTAGCAAAATCGTGGAGTAAGGCATCTATGTCTTCTGAAGTCCCAAATTCATCACTAATAATATCCACAAAATTTGAATCTTGAATTTCTACGTGAGCTTGAAACATTTGAGCAAGATTTGGAATTTGATTAGAAGGGCCAGAAATAATGTAACCCATCTGTTTTCCTAATAGAGTTGGTGTGTGAGTCATATAGAAAGCCCGATCTTGAACCATCTTCCATCTTGATGAAAGATATCTATCTTTAATTACGCCAGCAAAAACAAGAATATCCGAAGTCATTACTACATTTTCCCAGAATTCGATAAAGCCATCCTTTCCCAAATAGGAGCATTTATGATCGTAACCACATTGCAGACACGAAATACATCCCCCTTTAATATCGATGTCATATAAGTTTATGATTTCGATCTCACTCGAAAAAGAATCTTTAAACCTTTTTATCATCTTTCCTAAATTGGTGTTTTCGTTAGTTTCATCACTAAGAACAAGAATTTTTTTACCATGTGTATCGATTTTCTTTGAATCATCTAGAATTTTGCCAGGAGTATATTTAAAGGCTCTTATATTTAAAGGAGCGTAGTGTTTTGAAGTAGGATATTTATTTTCAATATGTTTTATAAATTCCTCAACGAATAAAAGCCATCTTGCTCGTCGCTTTGGGTAAAGAAGATCCCAACTGTCTGCGGGATAATTACCTACATACTTCATTTTTAAATCATCGCAAATACTATGCATATAATTCTGGGCTGTATGATCGTAGAAATGAATAGATGTTGATAAGACAAAAGTATACTTATTTTCGAATGCGGCTTCAGCATTTCTTTCAAAAATCAATTCAATAAACCGCTTATATTGGGAGCAAACTAACATTACGTATAAGGGGAAACCCCATATTACACCATCTGATTCTTTTACCTGTGAGATAATGTCTTCGAATCTCTTTTCCTCATTTTCTATTTTTTTTATTGTTTGTGCGATGTTTATGATATTATATTCGTGATCCGGATGTTTTTTCTTAATGTACAAGATATACTGCATGGTGACGCTTTCAGCGCCTTTAGGGCTCCCATTTAATATAGTGAACTTCATTTTATTTCAATATTTAACATTTTTTTAATGATATGATATATTAATCTCAAAGCTTTATAAGATTTTTAAGTAGTAAATTAATTTTTAAAACTAGATTGAGAACCAAGCTTAAGAATAGATACCAATCATTGTTAGTTTAGAATCCATAAAACTAACATTATTATTATTACTAAGAATGCGATACAACCTAAGCCCATCCATGAGAATAGAGCGTTTTTTACATAATTAATTTTAAATTTGACTGCCTCATGGGGACATAATTCTACGCAACAGAAACAAGTGATACACTTTTTTTTATCCCATTTTGGAATATTTCCTTTCTTTAACTCTTTAGGCGGAGTGATCGCATCAACTGGGCAATTTGTCCAGCAAGTGGAGCATAATTTGCACTTTTCTCTATTGAACTTTACTGATGCCTTAAATATAGTTTTTCCAATATAATCTGCCAACCACTTTGGTAAAGGCATTGATATTGGTCGAAGTTTTGGGCGCTTGAACTGGTGAAAAACAGATTCAATTGTTTCTCCTAAAATTTCTACTTCTTCTAAGTTAGTCGTTCCCAATTTCTTTTCTTCAGCTTTTTTTAAATACAATATTTCCCCTGGTTCAAATCCAATTATTTTACATACAGTAGTGTCCAGAGCAACGCCATCATATCCGGCTAAAATTATATCTAATTTAACCACATCGCCGCTAGAGGGACCTTGACCTTCTTGACAGTAGTACCCATCTATAACAGTTAATTGCGGTTTAGAAATTGAATAGATATCTACTAATGCCGAACAAAACCGCTCCAAGATTGCTGTTTGAGCATGGGTTTTTGTTTTATTTGCCAGAAGCACGGTGCCAAACATATTTTTAATACAGCATGTTAAGGTGCATTGCGAATGGGTTTTAATTTTAGGAATGTTAATGATCAAATCTGCTTCTCTAATCAATCGAGAACTCGATATTTCTTTCAATTCAAGAGCATCTTTGACTTCATAAATTTCACGCTCAGTTTTTTCAAAAGGAACACAGATTGCTCCTTCTTCTTCGCAAATATCCTGAATACCACTCTCTTTCATGGCTGTTTCTGTAATCCCTGGTTTTTGACCCCCAGCTGAATCACTTACATAAATTTTTGATGGATTGAATTTTTTTACCCATTGAATCACAGCTCGAACAACTTCTGGATGAGTATTAACTGCTCTCTCAGCTGGTTTACCCATTAAGATATTCGGTTTTAATAACACTACCATGTTATCTTTTTGCATTAATTGTTGAGCACTAATAAGTTCAAGTGCTGAAAAAACAGATGTTTTCACATCCTCATTTTTAATTTTCTGAATAGCTACTTTGGTTATATAACCCATAATTAGTATTCATTTGTAGAAAGTTAAAAAATTTAGCAAAATAAAATAGAAAGAGAAAAAATTATTTAAAACTTATATTTTATCCGCCAGCCTGCGTAGCCATTACGGTAATAACATCCTTTTTTGGATGAATTCCTATTTTAGCGAACTTTAGCTGGTCAGGAAGTACTTTTCCTTTAAAGATAAATTGAATAGCAAGAATAGGATTAAGTTTATATTCCCGTTGAACAGTTTTTTTAATTTCTGCAATAGATTGGTTAGGATCTACTTCAATTAATTTAATAGCTTGGTCTGGTGGAACACCAGTTAATCTGAAGCGATATTGGGTCGTGACTTTTCACATCCTTTTTTACTTTTTTTTTTAATGTAATCTAATTATTACTATTATAAAGTGAAGATTTTTAATTAAAAACAAAGGTATTTTTAATTAAATTGAAGTTTAGCTAGTTAAGAATGCATTTTTAGATAAAACAAGCTCCAGATTCATAATTCCTTAAAGTCAACCTAGATAAAACTAAAGTATAAGTATAACCAAAAGTATAAATTCTAAATTTCTTTTTTATGTTTATGTCTAAATTCGTGGTAAGTGCTAAAGTAAAGGAAAAAGTTTTATCAGAAATAAAAAAAATTGATCAAAATGATTTACGGATTCTTTATTTATTAAGGAATTTAGGAGCTTTACGATTCACGAATATTATAGAATATTCTGGTTTGAGTAGATCTACTGTATCTAAGTATATAAAGTTCCATGTCTCTAAAAATAATATTGAAAAAAAAATTTATAAAAATCCTTCAAAGAACATACAAGAACAGCGTTACTTTATAACAGATTTAGGCACTGAAAAGCTTGGTAAGGATTACATTAGTAATGATGAATCAATTTATTTTAGCGAAATTAATGATCTTATTTCGAACCTTTCTGAATTAAAAAACTTTTACAAAGAAATTAGCGTTGCTGAATCCATAATAACAGATATCACTCGAAACATCATTAATATGGGTGAAAATTATTTTCTTATAGAACAAAATCGTGATTTATATCTTACGCTCTTTTATATCTACAATAATTCTGTTCTAACAAGAGATTTTAAGTTTGAAATTACAGAATTTTGTAAACACTATATTGTAAAGAAATTAAGAATAGATTTTTATGTAGATCGCCTTTTATCCAGCGATTTAGGATTATATATGTTTAGCCGTGGTGAGGATAAATTCTTTTTTCACAGAGAAGATGTACTAGGTGTTACGACCATACGATTAATTAAAGATAATTTGATAAACGAGATAGTTGAGTTAAGCATAGCTGAAGAAAAAATGATCTCTGATCTAGATTTAGATAAATTAGCTGAAGATATTACTGAGAAATTATTAGAAATGGAATTAATATGGGATATGAACGAATCTCAAGGGATCAGCGGAATAAAAGAGCCATTTGAAATGCTGGTTGAGAAAATGATAATTAAATATGCTCTAGAGATGGGTATTCCAAGAACATCCCTGATGGATATTGCGTTACAGTCTAAAAAACTGTTAAAAGCAGAAGGTGGAAAGAACTCTTTATATAATATTATAAATGATTCTGAGCGGTATGAAGATTTAAATCTAGTTTCAATCTCAGAATCTGAGGAAACCGAATTAGTTCAAAGTTTAAAGTTACTACGGGGTTTCTGTCCAAAATGTGGTAAAACCGTGTTAAAAAATGATTTATCTAATATTTGTATTAGGTGCGGTTTAAATTTTCAAGAGTTTGAATTACTAGAAGATATTGAGGCAGCAAGCGAGTTGAGTGTAGCTTACAAAATAGCATCTATTGAAGAAGAAAAAGAAATTGAATGTCCTAATCCAAATTGCAATTACTATGTAAAATCAAGTTGGGTTGAGTGCCCAGAGTGTTCTACTCCATTGAGAAAAAGAACATAAGTGCAACAAATACACTAATAATAATCTAATTTTATTGCAGACTGTTATCATTTAAAAATTAAAAAAAACTGGGATTTTTAGTAACTGATTTGTATTGTCAGTTAGACATTAAATCCATCCATTCTATTGCCATATAATTAATTCCATTTTATTATGTTAGAACACACTACTATTAAAGATTTTAAAATTAACGATTTTTTAACTTTGAAGTTGGAGGGGGGAAGAACCATCATCTATGTTAATAATCGTCCTTTTAGGCAATGCATGTATTTACTATTAGATATTTCAGTAGATCGAGTTGAAAAATACGACGAAATCAGATCAATTGACGAAGCAGCTGTGAAATTGAGTCGTAAGATGGAGCGAAATCATAGATTAGTCCCTCCGGAAACAGAATTTTGGGGTCATTGCTCTAATCTTCAAGCTTGGGTTGATAATGATTATGATACTCGAATTCTTCATCGTAATTTAGCATTTCCCTTATTGAAAGCACTTTGTGATGCTGGAGATCTGATAGCTAAAAGAAAATTTAAAGAAGAAATAGCTATGAGGTATGCTACTGGACATCCAACTGTAGTTAGCTTTTTAACTCAAAACGGTTATTTACATTATTTAACTGAAGATGAATTTGAAAGTATCCTAATTGACATCGATTTTCCTAGTATAAAAGAATTTTCAAAAAAAATTTCAACACTATTAAAAACACTTAACGATCCAGAATCTGAGAAAGAAATCAAATTACAAGTTTCGAAGTTTATGCATAATTTTCGGTTCTCCTTCAAGTATTTACTCTTAATTAAATCAATAGAAAACATTCCTGATGACTTAAAACAGGCATTCATTGAAATTATTTATAGTCGATATAAAAACAATAGAAGTTTTCCTATCCTTAAATTTCTGAACAAGGCTTTAGTAAATTATGAGAATTTAGATTATAAATTGCTTACATACAAAGACAAATTAATTGGAATTCTGCAAAATAATTTTCTAAATCTCCGTAATAAAATGATTGAAGATGCCGTAGATATTAAAGGTTTAGAAGAAATCGAAGCAAAAATAGAACATCTAGATCTAAGCAATAATAGAATTACTAAAATAAAAGGTTTAGATCGCTTAGAGAATTTAAAGAAGCTGATATTAAAAAATAACTATATTGAGAAAATTGAAGGAATTGAAGAACTTAAAAACTTAGAGTTGCTAGATCTGTCTGGAAATATTAATATTAAAGAGATACCGGAAAGTTTGAATGAGTTATCCCACTTAAAGATAGTTAAATTAACAGGTTGTAGAATTGGAGCTATTTCAGATTCAGTTATGAGATATTTTTGGATGGGACAGAATTTCAGGTATTACACCGATTATAATAATGAAGAAGTCCAATATTACGAAAAAAACTACTCCTCAAGAGCGAGAGCTAATAATAGATTATATAAAAATTTTGTTAAATGGTTGTTAAGTGTTAGAGCTCAGATGATTAATTTTAACTTTGATCTTAAAGATATCAATAGGTATGAGCAGAAAAACTCTAAAACTGCCTTGTGGTCCGGTAATCCTACCAGAAGCTTCTTGAGTTATCTTGATGATAAAAAACAATTAAGAATAACAAAATTTTTAGGACTTGCTTAAATTAATTATTTAGCGCGGTTGAAATGGTCATTCTACTTAAGTAAGTCAGGTTACTCGTTCTTATAGATCTTAAAATTTTGCATAGCAAGAAATTCCAATTATTATATCGGTTAAATTATAATTCGAGTAACATTTTTCAAAAATAACTTCTTCTCTTTCTAAATTATTATAATATTATCAAACTAGGAATAATCCAGCATTCTTTTGATTGGGATTAATGCTTTTTTTGCAATTTCAGAAGGAACTTTTACCTCAAACATCGGATCATCTAAATGATCGAGCACGTATCTCAATAGTTCTATAGTGTTCTTTTTCATATTATAACATAGAAGTTTCTCACTAATAAGGTGGAAATTCTTATTAGGGAAGTCTTTTGCCATCCTCTCCATTAAACCTTTTTCTGTTCCGATACAAAACTCATTTTCCGATGTAGTACTATTTTTTACTCGGTTATACAATTGGGTTGTAGAACCTACAAATTCTGCTAATTCTCTGACTTCTCTAATACATTCTGGGTGAACTAATATTTTACCCTTAGGATAAGCAATTCTGATTTTCTCCATATCTTCAATAGTTAATTGAGAATGCACGTAGCAATTTCCTTCTTCGGGCATTTTAATGCATTTGATTCCTGATTTTTGCTCGGCATAATCTGCTAAATTCGCATCGGGTCCAAATAATACTGCTTTTGTATTGAATTCTGAACTGATTCGCTTTACAATTTTAACTGCGTTTGAAGAGGTACAGCAGATGTCTGATTCCGCTTTAACTGCTGCTGTAGAGTTAACATAAACTACTACTGGTAAATTGGGATTGTTTAATCTGAACTCTTTTACTTTATCCGCTGTTAAATAAGCTGCCATTGGGCAACTTGACTCGGGATTTGGTATCAGAACTTTTTTATTTTGATTTAAAATTGAAGCTGTCTCTGCCATAAAATCTACACCAGCAAATATAATGTAATCTGTGTCTGCTTTATTCGCAAGCCGGGATAAGCCTAAAGTATCACCTAAATGATCTGCAATCTCTTGGATTTCTATAGGTTGGTAATAGTGAGCTAAAATTGTTGTCCCCGTTTCTTTTTTAAGTTTTAAAATTTCTTCTTGTATCTGTGTGACTGACATTTTCTTCAATATATATTATGAAGTTCTTAAATAATCAAAAGTAATTAATATTTAATATAATTTAATTGAATTTATAATAATTATAAAGTGGAATACATTGAATGAACCCTTACAATTTATTTATAAAGAGGAGTTTTGGTACGTTAGTGCTTTCATAAACAGCGCTAATATTAACGCAGAGGCAAAAAGTAAGGAAATCGAGGATCTTATCAAAACTAAGTTTAAAAATTTAGAGGAAAAAGATATATATCGAAAAGATCTTAAAACTGATATCTTGGAACTAATAAAACATATTTCTATTAAATGCAGTTGGGTTAAATGTTTATCTAATTTCCTCTATAAGGATGAAAATTCTGAGAGAGGCTTTAATACCTTAGGATATTTCCAATTTGAAGTTGAACACTATAAAGACGATCCGTCGAGTAAAAAATCGTTAAAACCCCTTATAATACAACAAGTTCCCTTTCTTGTTCTAAATATCCTTAAAGATTATAACTATAAGTCTGGAAATGAAGGCATTCATTTTGATACTGAAAGCCCTATTTATGTGTTTATAACTTCTAACGAAAGCGAACCAAATAATATCGTCTGGAATCCCGATAATATCGAAAAATATAAGAAAGTAATTGCTTACTGGACTGAAATCTATTCAGGACAATGGGAAGATTATTCTGAAACATTACTTAACAAGAGAATTGAAAATAATTTATCCAATCGGCTTTCAGAGCTACACTTCTTAAGAAGAAACTCTGGTTTTATTTACATGGCTGAGGAAAATTATGAAAAATTCTTTAAATCCTACATGAAACAATATGTTATAGATCCTACGCCAAAACTTAGAGCTGTATTGTTTGTTTTACGCTCAATAAACGAATCGTTAGACTTATTGTTTCTAAAAACACAATCACAAGCATTTCAAGGATTAAAAATAATAGAACAAAAAATTAGAAACTTAAGATTATTAAGAGGAATGATTCAAACTACTCTTAGCGCAATATATAACGAGCTAGATTATAATAGAAGACAACACTACACGAGCGTATTGAAACATCTATTAACCGAATTTGAAATAGAGAATATCGTAGAACGAATAAATCATAAGTTTAATTCAATTTATGACGTAATGCAAGATTTATATCATAAAAAGAGCGACGAAAACCAAGAAAGAACTGAAAGAGGATTAAATTTATTAAATTTACTTTTTGGAGCAGGAATCTTAGCCGATTTAGTGGGTGTTATTATGATATGGCTAAATTTACAAGAGGAAAATCTATTTACATCCATATTAAATGGTTCGATAGCAATCATAATTATAGGAATACTGGTAGCAACAATAGGATATTACCTGAACAATCGAATACAAAATAAGAAGGCTGAAATTGGAAAAACAGTTGACGCTGTAATTGAGGATAACGCAGGAAATGTAATTTTAATAAAAAGAAAATATCCTCCCTTTCAAGACTATTATGCATTACCTGGAGGCTTTATAGAAAAGGGAGAGAGTCCAATTAAAGCGTTAGTAAGAGAAGTCAAAGAAGAAACTAATTTAGATGTGAAAATCCTACATAAAATTGGCTTATACACTGAAGAGGGACGAGATCCCCGGGGCGATATACATTCTACAGCTTATAAGTGTTCAATTATTGGAGATATCACAAAAATGAGAAGCGGTGATGATTCTAAAAAGGTAGAACTTTTACCTAAAAACCAGCTTAAGGACATTGAATTAGCATTTGATCATAAAAAAATATTAGAAGATGCTAATTTACTGAATTAGCTTGCTTTAATTAATTTTTTTTATTCAATAAGTTTAAAATTTCATCCATACTTCTTAATTTCATGACAATTATAATACCATCTCCAAGGACGGGAAAGAAACCTCAAATCCATGAAACTGCCTACATCGCTCCAACAGCAGTTATAATAGGAGATGTTACAATTGGAGAAAGAAGCAATATCTGGTTCGGAGCTGTTTTAAGGGGAGATTGGGGAACAATAATTATCGGTGCCAACACCAGCATTCAAGAAAATGTAACTATTCATAATGAAATGGGTTCTACAGTAAACATAGGCAATGATTGTATCATTGGTCATCACGCTATGATTCATGGGCCGTGCACGATTGGAAATGGGTGTTTGGTTGGAATAGGCGCTAATGTATTACATAGGTCCAAGATGGGTGATGGTGCCGTTATAGGAGCGGGTGGTGTGTTGATAGGTAAGGAAATACCCCAAAGAAATTTGGCCGTAGGCGTCCCAGCAGTAGTTAAGAAGCAATTACCTCAAACTGGTAAGATGGAAGGAGCAAAAACGTCTAGTGGGTATGCTGAAAACGGAAAGTTGTTCAAGGAGTTTTTTGAAAAGAATTCTGAATATTCAAAATTCTAAAAATCTTTTTTTTTAATTTATTTAGTTAGATCTAATTACTATTATGATATTATAATACTTTTAATTAAATGCTCTAAAATATTTATATAAGATTATATACATTAGATAGATAAAGAAATCTTAAAACATAAAATAAAAAAAAAGGACTTGAACAAAATGAATTTTATAAAAACTTTTTTTATAACACTTGCTATCTACATAGGATTAAATGCTGTTTTCCTTGTCGTTTCTATTTTTATATCTACTACATTTCCACTTGATGATATCTTTTTTGTTGTATCTACTCTATTTTCGCCGATTATGAGTACTCCTGGGGTTACCTTTACGGTAGCTATTACTCTAATAGCAGCTTTTGATTTATTAACATTTCTATCATTTCTAGCATTAATTGTTCCTCCATTGGTAGCAGTAATCATTGGTGCGAGATTAGGAGATAATGGTAAAATATCTTTTTTATCTTGGTTTTTAACTGCTGTAATCTCTTGTGTTGTTTATCTCTTGCTTCTAATCCTCGGTCAAGATGCTTCCACTCTTCTTGGCCTTACATGGGCGGCTAAAGAATTATTTTTTGGATTTATCGGTGCGATCGTATATATAATAATAGCTGGAGTCGTTAATGGAATTTTCTATGGGTGTTTCTCGTATCTATTTAGTAAAGGTGGACTCTAAAAAGAATATCGTAATTTAATCATTCATTTTTTTATTTTTTTATTTATACTTATTTTGAACAAAAGCAATTAGGATTTTTTACAATATCAATAGTGTTAAACATTAAGTTTAGCAGATTAACCATAAGTAACTTATTTTCTAGATTAGGCAACCCCAATGATGTTTTAATAACCTCCAAAGCCTCCAAAGTACCCAATATTCCAGGAGTTACTCCAATCACTGGGAGCGGTCCTTCTTTAGAATCACTAATATCAGGTCTATTAAAAACGCATTCATAACAAGCAGTTTTTTTTGGATCTATGGTAATGATTTGACCGTAGAAGTCTTTTATGCCCGCGATGACTGCTTTAATGCCATAATTAACCGCTACTTCGTTCACAAGAAATTTAGTTTTAAAATTATCGCTACAATCAACGATAAAGTCTTTGTTTTCAATATACTTCACGACAGAATTTTCATCTACATATTCATTATATGTATTAATTTCAACGTCAGAATTTAATGTAGCTAAACTTTCCTTAGCAGCAAGCGCTTTCTCTCTTCCAATTTGAGATTCCTTATATAAAATTTGCCTTTGAAGATTGGAAATTGATAGTGTGTCATTATCCAAGATTGTTAATTCTTTTATACCTGCTGCTACAAGGTAAAGTGCAAAAGGGGATCCTAATCCACCTGCACCTATTTGTAATACTCTAATTTTTGACAGCTTTTCTTGACCCTCTTCACCTATGGAAGGTGATAAAATCTGACGTGAATATCTTTTTCTCTGTGCTTCAGTAAGAATTTTCATTCAACCTCTAAAAATTTTTGAATAAATTTTATAAGTTCTTCTACCTCAATTAAAATTATTCCCAAGTCAATATTCAACTCAAATAAGGTAATAAAGATTAACTCTTTATTGATTGCATAAATAATTAGTTGTTCCTCATCAAATTCTACAGTTAGATTAACGACATTATCCTTAAATGTTGTTACCGCGGTCTCCATTGCCTCAAACATGGTAGCTGCCATGGCACCAAATTTACGATCGTCTATGTGCCTTGGTAATCTAGAAATTAAAATCAATCCATTTCGATTTACTATAGCAGTGCCTTGGATTC
>Ga0307377_10004087_pt1 | contig 16087 bp, 12 predicted proteins | sample TR3MG_FD_202535 | JGI IMG/M metagenome (GOLD analysis project Ga0307377, IMG submission 202535) | Soil microbial communities from Risofladan, Vaasa, Finland - TR-3 | ecosystem: Environmental > Terrestrial > Soil > Coastal area > Acid sulfate soil | place: Finland: Risofladan, Vaasa | collected... | reverse complement strand
TACTCTATATGATGACCCCCACTGATATCCTGTACATGTATCGCTAACTAATAAGTTAACTAATTGATTTTCTAAGAATACATAAGCACTAATATCAGTTGTAAATGTAGAAGAATCTGGATGATTTTCACTATTATAAGTAGTTCTATTAGTGTTATTTAAAATATACATACTATGTGATGTATCTACTACAAATTCGCCTGGGATATTATCTAAACTAAGAACATCACTAACCACATTTGTTATATAAGAACTTGCTTCTGCAATTGCTATATAAGAACCTTTATATGTTTGCAATAATGTAATATCATCTCCGATTAAGAAATCTTCATATCTTTTAATGAAGGTGATATCATTTCCTGAAATATCTATAACTTGTTCAGATGCAGTATAAAATTTATCAATTGAACCAGATTCTGGAGTACCATTAAAATATGTTATAGATGGAGCATTTAAATAAATGTTATCACTTGAATCATATAGCATTGATAATCCCATATATGGATAATCTCTATCAAATATTGGATAAAAGTTTGAATTTAATAAACTTTCAATTTCTATGGCAGATAATGTACGGCCGGCGTATGAACTAGTTATTTTATTTTTTAATAAAGTATAAATTGTCGGAGTTTTTACCCATACCTCATGTCCTTCTCTAACTGGATTAGTAAACATCACATTATAACCATCCCAAGCAAAAGCCTCAACATGATAATCTCCTATATGATTAACTGTCATTGTATAAATGCTATTGTCTACTGCGAAAATACTTGGATCACCACCTCCACTTAAATGAGATGGATCTGCCCAATAATAAATACTTGGGTCAATCACATAAAGAGGCATTCTCTGAGAATAATATTCTACATTAAGAGTAATCGTTTGTTCAAAAGTACTATAATCATAACTGAAATTAATGTAGTAAATAATATCACCATCGGTTGTTGAACCAAGATTATTCATTACAATTTTACCATCTAAAATATCTAAGTGATATAATTTATCTTGTTCAAATGGTATTTGGTTTTCACTAGCATCATCTGTTTTAAAATTTTTGAAACTCAATAATGGAACTCTATATGTATCATTTACTGCATATTGTAATAATGCACTAGTATCTGTATTTAATGCAACATAATCATTAAACATCCAAGTGGTTCCTGTTGAAGATTCCATGATATACCCACCATAAGATGATGGATCTGGATCTGGATAAATGTAGTATTGATTGTCTCCTAACCAATTATTTCCACTTCCATCTACAATGTATGCTTTTTCTAAAACAATGTCTAAATTAATAGAAGAATCATAAAATATTGTAGATGTATCAAATATATTATAAAATTGTATTGTATTATCATAAATCCATAAAGGATTAGTTACATGGGTAGTTTGTAAAACTCCAGAATCTGGTTTTTCTACAGAAGCTTTCCACATAATATCTTTAATTGAAACAAATGGGTATGCTAATGGAGGGCCAACTTCTAAATAAGCGCTTGGATCAGCTAAATATGAAGGATCAAGTGGACTTAATGTTACACTTGGGTCTAAAGGATTCCAAACATAATCAATAAAATCTGAAAATCTATAAGGTAAACTTCCTATGTTTGTTCTAGATAATTCCTTTAATGACATATTTATAGAAGCTTCGCCTGCAACTAATTCAGAATTATTTGGATCAGTAAAAGGAGTTAATGATACGCTATCTTTATATACATAACCTTGATTTCCAATAGCATATACTAAATTAATATATCTTTCAAAATAAATGCCTTCACCAGTTAAATCTATAATTCTAGCATTTACTCCAATTATATTTCTTTCTAACCAATTTTTTAATCCTAATAATTTTACAAAAACTTCTTTAAGATTGTATTCAAAGCAATTTTCTGTTTCAGGAGTTCCCCAATCATCAATTTCTCCTGTTTCTTTTGTTATACAATAAACTAAAGATAACTGATTTAATTTTTTAAGAGCTTTCCTTTCATCAGGTGAAAATTTAAGAATAGTTTGTGTTCTATCTGCTGCATCATAAGGTACCACTAAAGAAAGTTTTCTATTTTCCTTTACATTTTTAAACCATTCTTTAATATAAATATCATCATATCCTAACCATTTTATAGCATTTATTAATCCTTTATAAGTACCAATATAAGGTATGATATGATCATGTTCCAAAATCATATGTTTTGATTTTGGATTAATTATTTTATAATCTGGTAAATCTTCATTTATATCAGTTTCTTTAAATATATGGGGGATATCCTTTGGATCTGGTAAACCAAAATTAGTCAATAATGTTCTAAACCTTTCATCTTCTCCAATTGATTCAGCATTCACTATTATTTCTGCCATCAAGTAATAAAGACCATCTATAACATTATAAATTCTTAATCTTCTTTCATATACACCTTCATCATCTGATCTAAATCCAATATTAAGTGTTAACGGAGTAGAAGGAGCCCATGTGTCTAAATCATATTCTAGCGTATCAACCCAAGTTATTTCTTGAGTATCATCATCAACAACAAAGAATTGAATAGTATCTTCTTCTCCAACCATTTGAAATACAAAAGAACCATACGATACATCATAAGGTCTTACTAATGAAGAATTAATTTCCTCAAAAATATATAAATGTTCAGTTTCTATTAAACCTTGAGAAACCGGTTCTAAATAAATTGCAGCAGAATAGGTTGCAGAAGGATACGCAAATAAAACAGAAATATCAGTAGTAATAGAAAGACTACCAATTCCTTTGGTAGTTATAGGATTTGGATTAAAAATTGATACATCAACATAACTAATTGATACATCAGCAGTAATATCATAAGAATCATCTGTTTCATCTAAAGCATATGTATATGAAACAGTTACAGGATCTAAATAATAAAATCCACTATTAGTAATTTCTGCATCTACTGCATATCCACTAGGATCTGTAATTAAATAGCCGGAGGCCCCAGCTGCACTAACGTCTGAGGCAAAATTTAAAGGGATGTAAGGATCAGGTAACCAATTAATTTGAGAACCATTCTTATCAAATATTTTCCAATTGTTTAATTGCATATCAATTAATTTATACGTGTGGTATTTTTATCATGAGCAATACTAAACCACTTTTTAATCATTTTAGCACTCTCTAAAACATAACCTAACATTCCCTCAAGTTTTCCATACAAGCCAATTTGTTGAGGGTTAGCCCATAGTTCTGGAGAGGTACCATTTTTAAGAATGTTTCCCCTATAATCATAGCCTAAATTAGTGAAAAAATCATTAATGTGTTTAGCTTGACCCATATAAGAAGGACGAATTTTCCAAAGTTGCCTTTTATTTTGATCATCTACATTTAATTCATACTTGTTCATGCGTTAGTTCCTACGTTATTTAATATTGCTTGATTATGTTTTTGATTAGCATCTTCTTTAGGTGTATATCCTCTTACTTGAATATTTACAGAAGATAATTTATTTTTACTTGTGCTATTTTCATAATATGTTCCATTGCTACTTTCAAATCCACCTCTAAACATAGCATAAATATCTTTAACTGGTACATTATTGTTCCAAGCATCTTTTATATATCTTTGTAAAATGATATCACCATAATCATCAATTCCATAAAATGTTCTATAAATATTAAAATTATTTTTATCAGCATCAAACCAAACATTTACTGAATCCACACCATCTACACCTTCAATTATTCTTACAATATCAGAGACTGGAATTCTATCCCTTCTTGTATTTTTAAGGAAATAATCTGATAAAGTTGAAATAATATCTTGTCTTACATTGTTATATTCATATCCTTCCCATAAAATAAGAGACATATTAACTACGAATCTTGGGTATTGAATATCTAATATTGCATTGTCTACTGTTATTACTCTTTGGCCTGATTCTTCAATCAAATCATATATTGCAGTTTTTTCATCACTGGATAATATAAATGCTTCTTCTGGAGCATTAAAATAATTAATACCCGGGGCGATTCTTTTATTCACATCAGGAATTAAAAATAGATAAACTGTGTTATCATCTTTCTTTTGTTCTTCTAATACTGCTGATGCAATATTTTGTTGATTTTTTGCATTATCCAATTGCACTTTCTTTTGTGTTGCTTGAGTTGAACTAACACCATAAGTTGCAATAATATTTAAATAATCTTGATTTACTTGTTCATATCTGGTTGTTGCTTGGTTGTATTTATCTAATGCATATTGGTCATTAAATGTAGCGAAACCTGGAATAGCATCAATAATAGCAAATTGATTTAATTTTCTAAGAAAATATATGTAATTGTTTGTGTTTGCTAATACAAAACTTCTAGACATATGAGGAGCCAATAGTCGAGTTAAATAAAGAGGCTCGTCTAAGGTTCCAAATAAAACTTGATTTTTAATAGAAACATTAAGAATTTTGTTTAAATCAACCTGTTCATTGTTTAATGCATATCCTGTAGAAGAAAATTTCCATTGATTTTTTGCATTAGACATTTGGGTGCTTATATTTCCTGCACCTCCATCTGTTACAAGATATTCAACTAAAATTGTTGAACCTAATGCTGGAACCATTCCATTAAAACCATTTCCGAAAAATAAATCCAATCCACCGGTTTGGCCTGTTTTAACCATACAAGATTTTAAGTTAAAAGACATATCCAAAATTGAATCTTGTTTAGGCCAGAGTTCTCCATTCACATAAACATTTACATAATAATTATCTATGCTCGCTCCTTTTTTAGTTGAAAAATTAAAAGATTGAAGAGGATCACCAGTTCCTGTTGATTGTTGAAATTCTACATTACCCTGCAAAATATTAACATCTAATACATTATCTACATCTGTTAAATCTATTCTAGCCTCTTCTCCAGGTAAAATGATTGTATAAGTTAATCCATTAGATTGGTTTGTTAATGTTGTATAGTTAGGAATTATAACTATGCTTGAATAAGTTTCTAATGGTGTACCATTAAATTGTAATGAAAGTGTTCCTCTTGCTGCCATAGATCTTGAAGGATTATGGCCGGTTAAACTTGCTAACCCTTTAACACTATTTGGTCTGGAGGCAGTTAAAATATTAAGTTCTGTAATAGAATCTTCAATATAATAAAGAATCATCCTTCCATAGTTCAATGTTACCTGAAGTAATTGGCCCATTGGAGAAGCCATTGTAAAATATTGACCTACATTGCCATAAGTACTTGAAAGATAATTTATTGAATCTTGATATAATTCTGAGAGTCTTATACGACTAGTCTTAAATATATTTGGTGCAAAAGCCATTTATAAAGATTTATTTTATTTAACTAAAATTCCAAAAGTTTTTACATTGTCAATATAGATATCTATGACACAATAGTCATATCCAACCGCTTTTCCAAATGATACTTTAGGTTCTATTTTATAATCAGAAGACTCAGAAACATATTGACCTATTTGTCTTTTAATATCTTCTTCTAATTGTAATTTATTGATACGCGTTTCAAATACTAAATCTTCTAATCCAATTCCAAAATTTAGATCTCCGATCACTTCTCCTTGACGAGTACCAAAAATAACTTTAATTTTAGATATGATACTCTCAATAGGATCTGAATGATCCAAAACATTAATTTTATAATTAGGATCCTCTGGATTTCTTATGTAGATTTCCTTAATCATTTAGTTTTATTTTATATATCTATGAAAATAGAAAAGGGAACCCGATGTTCCCTTAAATTTTTTAAAAAATATTTCATACTTAAGACTTAATTAAGACTTTACTATAAAATATCTCGAATGGTATGGTAAATGCACAATATAAGATAAACCAATCTATCCACCAAGCTATAATAGGTACATAAAAAACTATTGAAACTACGATACCTAAAAGCATTAACATTTTACATAAGTGCCAAAGGTCGGTAAGCCATACAAACACTGTTGAAGATCCTAGAAATCTTTCTCCTTGAGATTTATCTCCATTTTTCCATTTATTTGGCCATGACATAGCTGGATCTATCCATGATGATGGTTTTTTACCAAGAAAAACAGATTTGTTAAACCGGGTTTTTAGCACATCCATGAAAGAATTGCAAACTCCAGCAAAAATCATTAGAAGAATACTAATCCACCACATTATTTACCTCTTTTTTCTTTTATCCATTTTAAAAGAGCCCTGAATGGATTAATAATAAAAGCAAATACTATTCCTACTACAATGAATATTCCTAACGGTGCCCATGGAACTATTGCCGCAATATAAGTCCAATGAGCTCCTGTGAATTTGAAAACAAATCCAAATATTACAGATATTAGTACTAAAAGTGTAACCCACATCCATGGGTTTTTTAAATTAAAAAATTTCATATTTTTTATTATTTTAATCTCGGATAAAAACTTTCCGATTGCATCGCATATTTCATTTTTAATCTTTCTAATCCTTGAGGTATTTTAGAACTTAATTTAGGGATTGTTCTTTTCTTTCTTGGATCCATTGGAGAAAAGGCATGTTGTTGAGCTAAATCGCTAGCAGATCTTTGATATCCCCCTTTATATTCATCTATTGGAATAAATGCTAATTGCCCAACCCTTGGGTGCCATGATCCCCAACTTCCAGTATCTTTTTCGTACGCACCTTTAAATTCACCTGCTGGTATTTCAACTCTCCACTCTGGATCGTTAAGAATATTTAAATTTGTTTTATTTTCTAATTCTTTAATAACATCAACTAACTCATTATAATCTTTAGGAAAATTCCAAAATGAAAGTATTTTTTGGTTTGAAAATATTCTTCCTGAATTTCGACCTCTCTCTTTAAATTCTCCAGCTGTTTTAAGAAGTCCTTCTTTTTTAGCTTTATTTAATAAATGCATGTGAGTCATTTTCGGAGTTCCGGTTATAAGAGTTTTGCCAGCTCCATAAAAACCAAATGGAATAGTGCCTTCTTCATCAAACTCTATTTTTGGTGGAGTATAAGATGGTTGATCCTTTTTCTTTTCCCAAGTTTTAGGATCTATTGTTGCGTTAGGATTTTCATTTAAAAGATTTTCTTTAACACTTTCAGCATACATAAATCTTTTCTCTTTTTGAGCTCCTTGATATTTTGGATGCTTAGACCCAACTTCCGGTTTTTTACCACCATAAGAAACATTTGGTCTTCTTAACATAGGGGACATTGCATGTTGTTTGCCTTTTTCTGCAGCTGATACTTTGTCACTTCCGGTATATTCACCAACCGGGACTTTTACCCACCCGGAATAGTCTTCACTATCATTATATATTTCAATAATCCATTCTGGATCTTGTAGAATATTTATATCTAATTTATTTTGTAATTCTTTAAGAAGTATTTGCATCTCTTCTTCTGATGGGTGTTCCCAAAAAGAAATAAATTTTTTATTTATCCATAATCTACCAGGCCATTGAAAATCAGATCTTCTTATTTGTTCTTTATCATCTCCATCTTCATCTTTTTTTGATTTAAGATTAAACATTTTCATAAATTCAAAATGAACTGGAATTCTATAATCTTTATTTCCAAGTCCTCTATAATTTGGATTGCTTCTATCTAAAACTTCTCCAGTTGCATATAATTTATCATCATACCACGCAAAAGTTACTGGTTTATATTGAACCATGTCCCATTCAATAAAATTTCCATCTTTATCAGTCCAATTATCAGGACTTTCAAATATAAATTTAGCTCTCATTAGTATTTTCAATGATCATTTTAACATGCGTTGGATATTTCAATTCAATACCAAAATCTTTTTTTACTTTCTCTGCAATAGGTTTAAATATATAATGATCTTCATAAGTAATTCTCCAGCCATTAGGAATTTTTGATTTTACAGTTTCTATTGATACTGGAAAATAATTTTCTTTAACTTCTCTACCCCAATTAGATTTATAATCATATTTTAATAACCAATGAAGCATTGTTCTCATATTAGAAGTAATTTTTCCCCAATTTTTCTCAAATGATTTTCTATATTTTCTCATTCTCCATAATTTCATCTTTAATTTTCTAATATCTTCTTTAGATGGTTTCATTGTTCCATATTCCTTTGCAGGCATCATATCTCTAATTACAACATATTTAAATTTAGGGTTAAATACTTGTTGTTTCCAAAATTTACTTATAGCTTGAGGTGAACTATATGTATAAACTTCGTGAATTACCGACATTAAAGATAAAGCCACCTCTTCATATTCAGTTGCTAAATAAACTGCTTCTTTCCAATTATCTGTAGCTTCAATATTTGGATATTTAGATTTAATCAGGCTTATCATTTTTTCATCTAAATCATATCCTATAAGTCCTTTAATATTTGGATATTTTTGATGAATCGCATTTAAAATATAACCATCAGCACATCCAAAATCTAAAATACAATCTGGCTGAATTTTAGAAATAAAATTTATTTTATCATCAACTCCTTTAGCCATTTGACTAATATAAGAAGTTGTATCTGCAATAGGAATTTCTCCTACCATTGCTTCATCTAAAGATTCTGCAACTAATTTTCTTTTTGACTTTTCACTTTCAGATTGCATTGCTTGTCTCCATTTAAGTGGTTTTTCTTTAGCATATTTATAAGAACCTCCACCTGTAACTTTAAGCTGGTTCTTTTTAAGCATAGGAGAGACAGTATGTTCTGGCCTATTAAGATGAAAAGTTTTTAAATTTGGATCGTTTGGATATTCATCTAATGTAAAAGCTGCGTCTTCATTATCAGCCTTTTGATCTGGGTTTGGAATTTCTATTAGAAAATCATCCCAATCTTCTATTTCATAAACAGAAATTTCATCATGTAATAATAGTTGATCTAAAATATTCATTAATGTTTTCTTAGGAGGAGCCTCCCAAAAAGAAACAATTCCCTGAATTGGCCAAATTCGTCCTTGATAATCTGTATAAGCGAAAGCTGATTTTGTTCCAACATCATCATGTGTAGACCCCGGAGGTCCCACTTCAACTTGGCCTCCCATCGAGACTCCAAAAGGATGTGCTGTGGGCTCTTCCCATCCTATCTCATCCCCTTTTGCAGAAGTAGTATCTGGATCTTCAAATAATTTATCTCTAACAATTTTAGCCATAATTAGTTAAACATGTGGAACCAGTCTGGTGTATTATCGCTGGCAATTTTATCTTTAAGTTCTTGTAATTCTTCTTGACCTTCTGTACGCCACATATCATAGTTAATTGTAACGTTGCCCAGAAGATTATATTGGAATGTTCCAAGAATTCTTGATAATGAAATTTTTGATTTAGCAATCATCCATTTAATAACAATCGGGTCTTCATAAAATTCTTCGGTTGGAATTGTATCTAATGTTACAACAAATAAGGATTCAACTGGATCACGTCCAATTATTCCTAACCTACGTGTGTTTAGGTTAAATGATACTTGAATATCTCTAAGGTTAAAGGCTCTGGATAAATCCCAGAAACTCCATTGTATTGTTCTATATGTAATTTGATCTGATGAAAGAGGTGTTAAATAAAGGTCGGCTGCCATTAATCTATCAAATTGAAGGTCTGGATCATGAATCCCAAAAACTCTAGAACCTCCTGTTAATTCATAAACAACTTTAATACCTACAACACATTCTGGCATTTGGAATGTTCTTGTATTTTTCCACTCTGGAGTTTTATAATATTTTTTATCTAAAATATACCAACGAGTGTACCATGAATCTCTATATTCACGATATAGCCACTTTGATTCAAGATCAATTATACGTTCAATTTCACTATCAGGTGGAGAAAAAGGCAAAGAACAGGAAGCTGTGATTTCCGCTTTTACTTCTTCTATTAATTCTTTTTTAGTCATTGGTTTTGTTATTTTATTTCATCTTTCCATCTATCGGCTAAGTCATTGTAATCAGCTAATGATATCCCTAAGTCTTTTGCTATTTTTTTGATTCTTCTATTATTAGACCAAACAGCAGCCAATAAAAAGAAGACTAAAATACTTAAAACTATGCCAAAAGCTATAGTTGCTATTCCGATAATAGGTCTTGGCAAATCTAAAATTGTAGCAATCATTCCTACTAAGAATAATCCTAAAAGGATATATGTAATAGTGTTACTAAGTTTCATATTTTTTGCTTCTGTTTCCTTTGAGAAATATTTGAATGCAAAAACAATCCACTTTTTTGGAGAATACTTTTTATAAGTTTCCACAAATTTTTCTTTTGAAATAACAGTATCTAGTTTCATATTAAATGTATCTTTTTTTAATGTATTCATTTCCAAAGGTATGATCTTCTGGTTTTTTTCCTAATAAATCTTTAAACCATTTGTAATCTCTTATCTCTTCAACTTCAACACCTATAGCTTCGGGTCTTATTTTGTCTTCTCTATCTATAATAACTGTACCTTCATCTAATTTTGCGCTTTTTCCAATTCCAGCAAATTTAATAACGCTATCTTTAATATTGCAATTTAGCATCTCATGGTTATTTTCAACGAAGCAGTGTTCTAATATATTTTCTTTATCTACAGTTACTTTTTGCAAATAAGAATCATTAATAGTTGTTCCTTTTACTACCTTTGAATTATATATTCGAGCATTATTTACTTCACAGGAAATGAAATTACAGTTTTTCATTACTCCTGATGCTTCACAAAGAACTAAATCAAATCCATCTATATTTGTGCAAGTAATTTCTGCTTTTCTTAATTGATAAACTCCATATTGTGTATCAAAGTTAAATTGGCCCGTTCTCATTTTATTATTGATAACTGTTTCAAATAAAGTATTTCTTATTTTATGCCAATAAGCTTTAATAAGTTGAGAATCTCTTCTTAAATCAACTGCTACTTTTATGTCTTTAAATAATTCATTAAATTTTTCTGGTTCGTAATAAGCCTCTTGAATTTTATAAAATTCTTCAGTTAGCTTTTTAAGTTCTCTTACCTCTTCTTTTGTATAATCATTTTCGTTAAGACTTTGATAAGTTTTAATTACGAAATATTGTACAACTTCTAAAATTTCTTTTACTTTTGAAGCATAATCATCTCCACCTATGTAATTAAATTCCAAAATTCCTTTTGTATAGTCTTCAAAATTAATTCCGTAATATGATGTTTTAGGAATGCCAATAACATAATTAACATTTTTTATTAAATCGGGAACATAAACTGCTTCAGATATAGGAAGTAATTGTTTAATTGACATACTATATGGAGAAAATTCTTGCTCTGGAAATCTTTCATAAATAAATTCCTCATCCATTTTCAAAATTAACTTTTGAGGATTCATTTTAGATAGTGTATTTAGTGTCTGTAGATGACGGTGGTCAAAAGACATATTAACCCTCATCACAGTATCGTGGGTGCACTGAGAGGTCTCTGAGATCCACCCAAGAACCTCTCTCATCAACGGTATAATAGAATCATATCTTTGTTGAGCCAGTCTAAATGAGTATCTTGGTTTTTGGCCCTCATATTCTTTTATAAGAACCGCATTTCCAAATGTTGGCTCATAAGAATTACCATTTGTAAGAATAATATTTTTTGTAGTTAAATCACCTAAATTCTCAACAATAAAATCCGTTGCCTTAGATGAATAAAACTCAAAAGTAAATCCCAAACTTACATTATTGAAAACTTCTGGTAAATTATATTTTTTAGGATGATTCATACCTATGTCATTTATTTTATTTATTCAAATAAAAAAGGAGCCATTAGGCTCCTTTGTTTTATTCATCTATATTTTGTGGTAACTTAAATACTATCTTCTCATCTTTGAATTCGTCAAACATTACTCGTATTTTATCTTTAACAACAAAATTGTTTATAAATACGCGTTGTTTCTTAAATTCTTTAAGCGGAATTAATCCTGTAACATCACCTACATTGACAATAATGCCAAATTTCATAACTGCAGCAATTTCTGATTCTAATACTTTATCCTGTGAATCGAAAATAAATTGCTGGATTTTTTGTAATTTTATTTGAGGATCTTCTTCAGTTAAAATAACTCTATTATCTTTTGTTACTTCTCCTACATAAAATTCTATTGGATCGCCTGGTTTATATTGTCTGGATTTGAATAATTTTTGAGTTTCTTCAGACATCTTAGATACATGCAATAGACCAGTGAAAAATTCTTCAAATTCAATGAATATTCCATATTTAGAGGCTCCCGTAACTGTTCCAGCATATCTTTTCATTGTATCAATTTCCGAAAGTTTTTGTGGAAGTATATGGGCAATATATTTCTTATGAGAAACTATAAATGAATTCATATCTTTTAGGAAATCTTCTACCATTACAATAACTTCTTTTCCTACATAAGACTGGAAATCATTTATTTTATTAGGGGCAGCTAAAGAACCTGGCATAAATGCATCTATTCCTTGAACTTCTACAAAGAATCCACCTTTATTTGCTTCTTTAATTTTTGCTGCATAAGCTTTTGAAGGATTATTTATTTGATCCATAAATTCAGCTCGAATACCCATAAGATATCCTTGCCATAATGAAACTTTTACAGTTGGGGATGAATCTATTACGTATGCTAATAAATTTTCTCTTAACATACTTTTAACATATTCCTTTGAACTCATTCTATTAGTAAAATCTATTACTGAATCAAATCCAAATATCTGTACAAATCTTTTTTCTCTGTTTAAATCAATAGACATAGAAAGGCCTCCGGCAAGTTCAATATCCATTTCTGTTTCTTTGATATTGAAAATATCAGTGATTAATACACAATCACCTTTTACTAGATCTTTTTTAACTACTTTGGAATCTTGCCCTGAGAAAATATCAAATAACCGTTGGGCGTATGGTTCTCGAGAAAAGCATTTGTTTTTGTTGTTTGTTCCTTCTATTTTTAAATTTGGGGTTAATTTTGAATCGCCAGTGTAGCCATCATCATACATTTCCCAATTAAACTCATTTACTTGCTCGATCATTTTAGTTTAGTTTTAATAGTGAGTAAATTTTAATTATATATCCTAACAAAAAACACAAAAAGTAAGGTTTATGAATTTTTTTCAGTATCTAGGGCACAAATTTATTTCGTGAAGATATATAAAATAAAAATAATCACTATGGACTGGACACCATTGTACATTAGTACTATAATACCTCAAATCCCAAAAGTTATTAATGATAATTTTACAGCTGTTGGCAATACAATTGCTACTTTCTACGATGAAACGGGTAAAATTTTAATTAAACCTGTTGATACAACTGGAAGAGTTAAAGGAGCTACTGGGCAATTTGTTAATGTAATTACAGATAATCTTACAGTTAAAAAGCAATATACAAATTTATATGATAATTATACAACAGCTGATTTAACTTTTGTAAATTCCTTTAATGGAAATGATGTATCGACAAGAATTGCAACTTCAGATACTTCTACAAATGTTATTTGGCCTTTAGAACCTTCTGCGTATAGTTGGGTGGATGTCCAAACTCCTTATATTAAAATTAATAATGATGCGTCATACGGATTTCAGAATGATCAATTAGGATTAGAATTTAGAATATTATTTAATACAGATGTATCAACAGCAGCACCTTACACGATATTAGTAGATTCTTCAGAAGGTGGTCAGCAAAATCTTTCAGTAACTTATGCAGCTTCTGAAACAACTTGGATTAAATTAATAACAACAGCATATGATGCATCTTATGGACCAACATGGACTGTAAAAGAATATGCTGGAAATTATTCAATATCATAAAATATAAAAGAAACTATAAAATATGTCACAAATTACGCCTTTTGTAAAAAGAATGAGAGCTCAAGGTGGAACTCTATACACATTTAGTTCTGCTGTTGAAGATATCGGTCTTAATATAAATGAGAGAAACAATGTCGTTAAGATGTCGAATTTCGCATTGCTCGATATCCCAGAAATTACTGCACCTGATAATCTTCAACAAAATAGATTTAATCTTTTGGGAATAGATGGTGCTTTACAACAATATGATGAAAGCGGAAGTATTAAAGATGGTAGAGTTGTTGTAGCCGAGAGTTTTCAAAACTATGCATTAAATGTTGAAGCTAATTTATTAAATCAAGATGATTATAATCCGGCTTTATTAAAAACTGTTTCCGAAAGAGTATTTTGGAAATGGCTTAAGGAAACTGGAGCCATTCGTTGGACTAAAGACGTTTCTAATGCTGGTTATTGGATAGAAGAAGTTGATACAGATGATGCTTCAATAGGTGGTTACCATTCAGTTGTAAAATATGTTGGTGAAATTAGTGCAGGTTCTGTTAGAACTGATACGTTTGGGACATATAATGAGACATACATTTTAGTTCCTACTTCACATGGACAAACAAGAGTTTATTTTAAACAAAATTATGATGATAACTACCAATCTGGTATGGAAATAGGACCGGGTGGTAATACTATTTTAGGAAGAGAATCTTATGCAAAACCTCATCCAGATGGTTTAAGCTATTATGCATTTTATGATGTTATTGATTCAAGTGTTACAACAGGTGCTTGGACAATGGAAGTTGATGTTAGTGATGGTTCAGGTTATCAGCCAGGATGGTGGTATACAGGACAAGGAATGTCGTTTGTTGATGAAAATTGGTATGCTACTGATGTTTCAACTATTTTAGCTTCAGGAATTTACAATTATAAACTTCAATATACAGGATCTGGAACATTTGAATTCCAAAGATCCAATGTTGATGCTCTTGAAATTGAATACAATTTAAATAATCTTAAAACTATATTTGGAGATTCTACTTTGACATTTGACAAAATGGCTATAGAAGATTCCGTAGATGATAATTTTAATTTTAATGCTGTTCTTATTTATTATACTGTGTATAATCAAACAATGGATAAAATATTATCTACTAACTTATTAGGTATTTTATTCTTGGATTATGCAGCCGGTAATACATCAGCATTTCCTAGTATGGAAATTTTAATTCCTGAAATTACTAAACTTCAAAGTAATGCTACCGGTTTTGGTACGGCTTATTCATTCAAAGTTAATGTTAAGTCTGATAATATGATAGATGATACTGGAGCAGTTATTTATGATGAAAATACTTCATCACAACTTGCTTTGGACACATGGACAGATGTATTTGCAAATTTAGAAAAATCATTAAACATTTTAAATTCACATACTGGAACTATTAATTATATTACAGAACAATATATGGATATTTCCGATATTCAAACTCAACAAGCTGATTTATTAGCTGAGTTACAATATCAGGTAAACGATGTGGTGGGAGATGTAACAGGAACAAATAATACAATTGCTTTATTTGCTGATGGAGATGATCCATTAATAGATTCATCTATTTATATGAGTGATGGAAAGGTTGGTATATTTGTTGTTGAACCATCTTATGGATTTCAAGTAGATACAAGTCTCTCAAAATTCATGGATATTATGATCCAGAATGCTATTAGAGATACTTCTGGAAATGTGATCCTTGGATATGGTTCTCCATTACAATTAGGTTCTAGCACTTATCAAAGAGGAGTAAGAATTTATGATGGAGATGCAAGTGCAATACTTTATATAGATGGTAGTGATGTTAATATTGAAGCATCTACTTTCAATATATCTGGAGATTTAAATGTTACCGGAAATTTAGATATAGTTGGATATTTAAAAGAAGCTTCTATCGGTAGTGGGCTAGAATGGAATAGTGGTTATTTAGATGTTGATGGATTTGTTAAAGAATCTTCATTAGGTTCTGATTTTGTATGGACTGCCGGAGTTTTAGATGTAAGTGTAGCAGGGGGTTCGATTCAATTGGCTGGATTAAATGATGTTTCTATTGGAGGAACTATTCCAGATGGATCAGTTTTAACTTATAGTACAGGATTAGGCAAATGGACTTACGGCTCTATTTCTTCTGGAGGTTCTGGTGGAGGAGGAGATGTTGCATGGGCATCTGGTTCAGTTGGTTCCCAATATCAAATTATTACTGCGAATGGAGATGGATCCATTGTTGCAGAGAGTTTACAAATTCTTACTAGCAATACGATAAAAGCTCCATACCCATCTGGTTTATATTTTGAATCTGGAGGTGGTGCTGCCACTACTGGAGATATAGGAATAACTACAGGTGGTGCCGGTGG
>Ga0307377_10004086_pt1 | contig 16088 bp, 13 predicted proteins | sample TR3MG_FD_202535 | JGI IMG/M metagenome (GOLD analysis project Ga0307377, IMG submission 202535) | Soil microbial communities from Risofladan, Vaasa, Finland - TR-3 | ecosystem: Environmental > Terrestrial > Soil > Coastal area > Acid sulfate soil | place: Finland: Risofladan, Vaasa | collected... | reverse complement strand
TGGTGCCGGGGGAGGGACTCGAACCCTCACACCATTTCTGGCACCGGATTTTGAGTCCGGCGCGTCTACCAGTTCCACCACCCCGGCTAAGCGGGCCGCATTATCCCCGAAGCAACGTGCCATATCAACCGGATTCGCAACTTGATCGGCTTGGCCGGTTCCGATTCCCGCCATAATGCCAGTTATTCCAGAGGTATTTCCTTCGATAGTCTATGGAGGTGAGCGCCCCCAAAAGGGCGCGAGTCGAAGTCAGGGTGATAATATTCAACAGCCACATGATGTGTATTCCCAGCCGTTATGGGTAGGGTAACGGATACAGGCCGGTTAGCCACAAACTTAAGGTTAGGGACAGGAAAATTGATCGTGAACGCAGCATGTATGCAGCAAGTGGTCGCCATTGCACACCGTGCCGGAGCGGCCATCATGGAGGTCTATCGCAGTGGCGAGACCGGCGAGACCAGCAAGGCAGATGATTCGCCGCTTACCCTGGCCGACCTGGCCGCGCATCGCATCATCGTTGAGGCGCTGACCAGACTCACGCCGGATACCCCTATTCTTTCCGAAGAGGCTGCCGACATTGCCTACCCGGTGCGCTCGCAATGGACGCGCTACTGGCTGGTCGATCCGCTCGATGGCACCAGGGAATTCATCAAGCGCAACGGCGAATTCACCGTCAATATCGCGCTGATCGAAAATGGCGAACCGGTGATGGGCGTGGTGTATGCGCCGGTTCCGGACGTGTGCTATTACGGTGCACCGGGTGCCGGCGCTTTCGTGCGGCGCGGCAATGCTGCAACGCAGCCCATCACAGTCAAACCCCTCGCGGCGGGCGAAACCATCAGGGTCGTCGCCAGCCGTTCGCACAGCGATGCGCGCACCGAAGCACTGCTCAAACAGCTTGGTGATTACCAATGTATCAGCATGGGCAGCTCGCTCAAGCTTTGCCTGGTTGCCGAAGGCACAGCACATTTCTACCCGCGCCTGGGTCCGACCATGGAATGGGATACCGCCGCCGCGCATGCCGTGGTGAACGCGGCGGGTGGCATCGTGTGCAACATGGCCGGGAATGAATTGCACTACAACAAGGTGGATCTGCACAATCCCGAGTTTCTGGTATTGCCCGCCGCGGATCGGGTTTTATCCGCACTTCTGAAGCTTCCCCGGTAAGTGCGGGATTGGCTTTTTCAGGGCTGAACTTGCGCTTGGCTTGCCGTGCTTTTCTCGCGGGCAGATATACACATCGACTACAATCCCTCCTTTGTATAGTTTTTCTCCGTGTTCATGCGTACCGACGAATTTGATTTTGTTTTGCCCGAGCGTTTGATCGCGCAGCATCCGCCCGAGCAGCGCGGCGCCAGCCGCCTTTTGCATGTGCATGACGGTGTGCTGGATGATCGCCGTTTTGCCGATCTGTTGCAGTTGGTCAGGCCGAACGATGTGCTGGTGCTGAATGACACGCGGGTGATCAAGGCGCGTTTGTTTGGCAGCAAGGAAAGCGGCGGCAAGATCGAAGTGCTGGTCGAGCGTGTGCTGAATGAGCATGAGGTTCTGGCGCAAGTGCGCGCCAGCCATTCACCCCAAACCGGGAGTCGAATGCTGTTGGCCGGGACTTTGGCGGTAGAGGTGCTGGGGCGCGACGGCGAATTCTTTCTGCTGCGTTTTGTCGCCAAGGAGGATGTGCTGGACCTGCTCGAACGCCACGGGCAATTGCCGTTGCCACCCTACATCACCCACGCGGCGGGCGGTGAAGACGAGCAGCGTTACCAGACCGTGTTTGCGAGTGTGGCCGGTGCGGTGGCGGCCCCGACGGCGGGTCTGCATTTCGACGAGGCGATGTTGCAGGCCCTGCGCGACAAGGGGGTGCGGATTGCCTATGTGACCCTGCATGTCGGTGCGGGAACCTTCCAGCCGGTACGCGCCGAAAATATTCACGAGCATGCCATGCACAGCGAGCGCTATGAAATTCCACAGGCGACGGTGGATGCAATCGCCGGGACCCGCGCGAAACAGGGCAGGGTCATAGCGGTGGGAACGACCAGTTTGCGGGCGCTGGAGAGTTCCGCGGCATCCGGCGTGTTGCGGGCCGGAAGCGCGGAGACGGATATTTTCATCACGCCGGGTTACCGCTTCAGGACAGTGGACGTGCTGCTCACCAATTTTCACCTGCCACGTTCGACGCTGCTGATGCTGGTGTGTGCCTTTGGCGGGATGGATGAAATGCTGGAAGCTTACCGCCATGCGGTTGAAAAAGAGTATCGCTTCTTCAGTTACGGGGATGCGATGTTGATCGAGAGAAAGCCATGAAATTTACCCTGCATAAAACCGACGGTATTGCCCGCCGCGGCACACTTGACCTTGTCCACGGCAGCGTGGAAACCCCCGCCTTCATGCCGGTCGGCACCTATGGCACGGTGAAGGCGATGTCGCCGCTCGAGTTGCGCGAGATCGGCGCCCAGATCGTGCTGGGCAACACCTTCCATCTGTGGCTGCGCCCGGGGCTGGAGGTGATAGCAGCGCACGGCGGGCTGCATCGATTCATGGGATGGGACGGACCGATCCTGACCGATTCCGGCGGATTTCAGGTATTCAGCCTGGGGGCATTGCGCAAGATCACCGAGGAAGGGGTGACGTTCCAGTCACCCGTCAACGGCGACAAATGTTTCCTGTCGCCGGAAGAATCCATGCGTGTCCAGCGCGTGCTGAATTCCGACGTCGTGATGATTTTCGACGAGTGCACGCCGTACCCGGCTGACGAGCAGACGGCGGGGGAGTCGATGCGCCTGTCGTTGCGCTGGGCAGCCCGTTCAAAAGCGGCGCATGGCGACAATCCCAATGCGCTGTTCGGTATCGTGCAGGGCGGCATGCATGAACAGCTGCGCGACGAATCGCTGCGTGAACTGGAGCGTATCGGTTTCGACGGTTATGCGATCGGCGGGCTGTCGGTGGGCGAGCCCAAGGAGGATATGCTGCGCATATTGCGGCACACCGCGCCGCAATTGCCGCAGGGCAAGCCGCGCTACCTGATGGGTGTCGGCACGCCGGAAGATATCGTGGATGCCGTCTCACAGGGTATCGACATGTTCGATTGCGTGATGCCGACGCGCAATGCGCGCAACGGCATGATGTTCACCCGCCTCGGCGACATCAAGATCAAGAATGCACAGTACCGGATGGACATGCGCCCGCTGGATGAGCAGTGCGGCTGTTACACCTGCCGCAATTTCACCCGCGCCTACCTGCATCACCTGCACCGCATCGGCGAGATACTCGGTGCGCGCTTGAACACCATCCACAATCTGTACTACTACCAGCAACTGATGGGCGAAATCCGCACCGCGATCGAAGCCGGAGCCTTTTCGGATTTCGTGGCGAGTTTTCAACGGATGCGTGACCCGCACCGGAGCAGGTCAGGCGAGCAACCTTGCATTTGATACGTTATGATCGTTACCGGGGGGGCTGTATCGGCGACTCGACGATGCGCAAATCGCGGTGTTCCAGTACCAGCGATAAAAATGCATCCGCCGGGAGCGGATGGCTGAACAGGAATCCCTGACCATGCTGGCAACCGAGTTGCTGCAGGAATGACAATTGGGCGGCGCTTTCGATACCTTTTGCAACGACCATCAAGTCCAGGCTGTTCGCCATCGCGATGATCGTGGTCACGATCGCCGCATTGTCGGCATTGTCGGGCAGGCCGCGAATAAATGTCCGGTCGATCTTGAGCAGTTCGATGGGGTAGCTGCGCAAATAGCCCAGACTCGAATAGCCGGTTCCGAAATCATCGAGGGTGAACCGGATGCCGGCGCGCTTGAGTCCCTCGAAATTGGCAATGACCGATTCGGTCGGATCCTTCAAAAATCCATCGGTAATCTCGAGTTGCAACTGACTCGGGTCGATTTCGGCTTGCTTGATCACCCCGGAAATCATCGTTTCCAGGCCGGGAGTCGCAAAATGGCGGGGTGACAGATTTACCGCCATGCTGAGATGGTCAAGCCCGTGCCCGCTTTCCCGCCATGTCTGCAACTGGGCGCACGCCTCGCTGAGGACCCATTCGCTTAGCGGGGCGATGAGACCGCATTTCTCGCTTTTTGGGATAAATTCAGCGGGTGAAAGCCAGGTTCCATGGGCGTTGGGCCAGCGCAGCAGTGCTTCGGCCCCGACGATCATGCCTGATTTCAGGTCGATGACAGGCTGGTAATGGAGTACGAATTCGTTGTTCTCGAGTGCCCGCCACATTTTATCTTCCAGTTTCACCTGCTGTTGAACCTCATCACTCATGTGTTCAATGAAGATCTGGTACCTGTTGCCTCCAAGACGCTTGGCACTTTGCATTGCCATGTCCGCCTTGCCGATCAGTGATTCCGCATTTTTTTCATGCTCCGGATAAAAGGCGATGCCGATGCTCGCGGTGAGATGAATCTCGCGTCCGCCAGTCTCGATTGGCGCGGCAATGGCATTGAGCATCTTTGTGGCGATCTGGAACAGGTCCGCTTTGGATTTGATGTCCGGCAAACTCACGACGAATTCATCCCCGCCAATGCGGGCGATGGTGTCGCTTTCGCGCACACACCTCCCCAGGCGTAGTGCCACGGTTTGCAGCACCTGATTGCCGATTTCATGACCCATGGAATTATTGATGTTCTGGAAATAGTCGAGATCGACAAAAGCCACCGCCAGCAGGCTGTTGTGGCGCTCCGCTACAGCCAGCGATTGTTTGATCCTGTCCATGAGCAGCAAGCGGTTCGGTAAGTTGGTCAAATCATCATGGGTGGTCACATGGCGGAGATTTTGTTCAATGCGGCGCTGTTGCTCGTATTGATTCCTGATAATGCTGTCTGCATGCCGGACGATAAAGAACAGGATTCCATAGAGTGCGGTCAGCACCGCAATCACGCTCAATGCGATCTGGGTTCCCTCCCTGATGTCGCTTGCTTCCAGATCGGTGATATCGGTATCGATCGCCATCACACCCTGGACAGGTTCATCCGCGCCTGGGCGCAACGGAATGAAACTCGTCAATACGACGCGACCCGCCAACTCCCCGTCCAGACTGTTGAACTTGTCGTAGCGGGCAATGCTGCTTTGCGGCACGCCCTGCAAGGCCGAGATAAACCCGGCGTCGCTGCCGTTGCTGGTCCCGATCTGCGTGGCATCGGTCGAGAACAGTATGCGTCCGTCGAGCTGGTAGATTTGTACGCGGAGTGTTGCGGTATTGCGTACCGCATCGCGAACACTGCGCAGCAACTTGGCAATGACGGGCTGGCGACGCAGGGAATCTGCGTCAAGAACTTTTGCGGTATTGGCGAACCCGCGGAACTGAGGCCAGACATTGCGCGAGAAGGACCGGGCCAGCGCCACATTCCGGCTTTCGCCGTATCTGAGCAGATGGTTCTGTTCCAGCATCTGGTGGAGTGTGCCGAGGACGACTGCCGCCAGCACCATTGAAATCAGGCTCGCGATCGAAAAATAGCGCAGTAGTCGAAACATGTACTTCCCTTGATATGTTACGCCCTCAGTGATCCAGTCGCTCGTGGAAAATGGACATGTTTACTGAAACTGCAAATGTTTCATCAATCGTATCTTGACGCCGGTTTTGCGCAGACCAAAATGATGTGCATTGTTATGCTGGATCTCTGCGCGCTTTACCTTATTGAATAATATGGGAATGATCAATGTGCTGTCAATGCAATGCGGGATCTGCACGACATATCGGCGAACCGTCCCGAAACACGCAATATCCCGCATCGGAGAGTGCCGCATCGCGATATGATCACCCCATGCACAATATAGACAGGAATCAGACGCACCCAATCATCAGCTGGACTGAAGCAGGCACGCAGCGTTCTGCCCTTTGGCGCTCGGAAAGCGGCATGCCGCCGCCGAAGCGCGTGGTCATCGCGGACGATACGATGAAGGCGGTCGAAGCTTATCGTCTGGCCAGTGAAGGGACGGCGCTGTTGTGGCGCGGCGATTTTCAGAACGCGAAGCAGTTGTTGCAGGCGATGTCACGGCGCGCAGATCGCAAGCCGCGCAAGCCTCTGACCGAAGCAATTTCGGGGATAGCAGGCGGTGTTTTTCACCTGCATCGCCAGGCCCAATCGCAACGCGCACGCACGCTGGCAATGATCCTGATCCCGCTGGATAGTGACTATGGAATCCCGTTGCGCCGCGCACCGGATATGAAGCTGGCCTGCAATGAAGCATACGGCGCCGGGAATAAACCCTCCGTTGCAGCGCTGCGCGAATTGCTCGGTTTGATCGGCGCGCACGAGTGGCGCAAGAAGGGCGTCGAGATTCCCGCCCTGGGCGACGGGGAGGCGGGCGCGCGTATCCATCCGCACTACGGCGTGTTCTCGCCGGTGCGTGGCGAGTATGTGGAACTGGTGAATACCGCGCCGCTGCCGCACGCTTTTCCCCGGCCTGAACTGGCTTTCGACATCGGCACCGGTACCGGCGTGCTGGCGGCCGTGCTGGCGCGCCGCGGCGTCAAACGCATCGTCGCCACCGACCAGGACCCGCGCGCGCTGGCCTGCGCCCGCGAAAATATTTCCCGGCTCGGACTGGATGCGCAGGTGGAAATCATGCAGGCCGACCTGTTTCCCGCAGGCAAGGCGCCGCTGATTGTGTGCAACCCGCCGTGGATACCCGCGCGCCCCAGTTCGCCGATCGAACATGCGATCTTCGACCCGGACAGTCGCATGCTGCGCGGCTTCCTCGGCGGGCTGGCAGAACACCTGGAACCGGACGGCGAAGGCTGGCTGGTGCTGTCCGACATCGCCGAACATCTCGGCCTGCGTACGCGCGAGGAACTCCTGGCGTTGTTCGGGGCTTCGGGGCTGCAAGTGGTGGAGCGGCTGGATGTGCGCCCGCATCATCCCAAAGTTGCAGATTTCGCCGACCCGCTGCATGCGGCACGCGCGGCCGAGGTTACGTCGTTGTGGAGATTGGCAACACTTTAGCCGGCTTGGTCATGCGAAGCATTCGCGACACACCCGACCCGCTACCGCAACCAGGCGATATACAGGTGAAATAAAGGGAAAATAGGCGGGCAGCTTGTTGCCCACCTTTTGCGGTATTCTCGACCGGCCGTCAACGGGAAAGGTTGAGTATCGTCTTGCTTTGGATCAGTAATGACTTAAGTTGGTTTTGCTTGAACGGGTTTGGTTTGTTGGGGCGCACCAGTTTTCACAACCTGAACGGGAATAACCGTGTAGCCCTTCGCTGTCATGCAGCCGGCAAAAATATTTCGCTGTAGATTTTTGTCCTTCTTGAGAGCGGCAGACCCATACAAAAATGCCTTGGTTTGCTCGCCATTATTGCTTGCCTGATCCTGCGCCTGGCTCTTGCAATACGATATGTCACGCTGCTGCTGGCTGGCAGTCGTTCCATGAGGCGCATCAACCGCACCATAAAGCGGGAATGTGTTACCACAAGCAACCAGCAAAAGCGGCAAAAGGAATATCATTCTAGTTGGTGTGATCATTTAGCTACTATCTCCTAGTCATAATTTATTTGTGTGTGTTGCTCAATCTGATTCCGGCAAAAAATCGCTTTTGTGTATCCGCTTTTGTTTAAAGCTGTTGCTCTTTTTACCTTGGGAAAATTCAAAAAATCCACCAATAATCGCGCTTCATGATCGTGCAATCCTTATTGCTGCATTTGTTTGGGCAGAGTTAGCCCAACCCTTGCGACATTAGCCCCAACGATTTAATCCGAAAAATGTGGAAGAGTTAATAATCAAATCGGCTTGACTGTATAGCCGTTCCGCAAAAATTGCGTGATCTTTTCATCATGTGTGATCGATTTAAAAATCACCCGTCGCATGAACATCTATTCAAAATATCAGCACAAAGTTTAAACATCACCGATATCACTCTACCACCCCCGGCGAAGAGAGTTGGTAACAAAATGTTTTTGGTTATAACACCCCGCAAAGCCCTGCAGATGTTGGCGCCGGCAGAAAATTAACAGCCCGTCATGAATAGAAGACACGGGAACTATTACTTGACTAAAATAGTCGATAATATTACGCTGATACTGCTGACACCGGCAATCGTGATCGGGACTTCACTTCTGGCATCAGCCATATAGAGGAGATAGCAGCCATGAACAAATCTGTTGAAGAACTCCACAACCAGGAAGATTTAACCAGCTTTATGGATGCGCTCAAGTTTTTCTTTGGGCTGGTTCTTTTAATTGGCTTAGTTGGCTTATTATTCTGGTCGGCTTTTTAATAGACTGGCCCTTGGCCAATTGGAAATGTTCGTTTCGGGGAAGGTTTGCCTTCCCGGGTAGTTCGGTTTGCCTTCGATAACCGTCGGCACAAATATTGATTCCACGGCTTCTGTGACGGGCCGATGCCGGATTGCGCATTACCAACAGCTTGCCTGGTGTAGTTTGCCAACTTGGTCGGCTTGCTAGTCGTTCCATCAGCAGATGGACGCCGACATGTACCAAATCAACAGTCAAATCGCGGGTTATCTGCACGATTGACCCGACAACTCCGACGATTCATCACTTCAACTCGCCAAAGAAATTCCGGATCGCCAGCACCCGCTGCTTCAATTCTCCGTATTTCAATTCAATTCGCAGCTTGTCCGGTCCGGCCATCTTGACGTGCCGCTTGCTCTGAATCAGCGTGATGATCTTCATCGGGTCGATCGGCGGATCCGGCACGAACTGGATCGAAATGGAATCAGCGGATGCATCCACCTTGCTGATGCCGAGCGGTCGTGCCGCAATGCGCAAGCGGTGGCTGTCGAGCAGCGTTTGAGCGGGTTCCGGCAGCAGGCCGAAGCGGTCGATCAATTCCTGGTGCATGTCGTCGAGCTCTCCCTGCGTGTTGCAGTTGGCCAGGCGCTTGTAGAGCACCAGCCGCTGGTGGATGTCGCCGCAATAATCACTGGGCAGCAGCGCCGGGCTATGCAGGATGATCTCGGTGGTGACGCCGAGCGGGTGCGCCATGTCCGGCTCCCGCCCCTGACGCAACGAGGCGATCGCCGCATTCAGCATGTCGGTATACAGCGAGAAACCGATCTCCTGCATCTCGCCGCTCTGCGATTCACCCAGCACTTCGCCCGCGCCGCGTATCTCCAGATCGTGCATCGCGAGGTAGAAGCCGCTGCCGAGCTGTTCCATCGCCTGGATCGCCTCGAGGCGTTTCTTCGCCTGGGCGGTGAGCGCTTCGGTCTCGACCAGCAGGTAGGCGTAGGCCTGATGGTGCGAACGCCCGACCCGTCCGCGCAGCTGGTGCAGCTGGGCCAGGCCGAAACGGTCGGCGCGGTTCATGATGATGGTGTTGACGGTGGGGATGTCGATGCCGGTTTCGATGATGGTGGTGCACAGCAGCACGTTGAAGCGCTGCTGGTAGAAGTCGCGCATCACCGCTTCCAGATCGCGCTCGCCCATCTGTCCGTGCGCCACGCGGATGCGTGCTTCGGGCAACAGCGCGGTGAGTTTCTCCGCCATGTTGGCGATGGTGTCCACCTCGTTGTGCAGGAAATACACCTGCCCGCCGCGCTTCAGTTCGCGCAGCACCGCCTCGCGGATGATGCCGTTCCCGGCCTGCGCGACGAAAGTCTTGATCGACAGGCGGCGTTGCGGTGCGGTGGCGATGATGGAAAAGTCGCGCAGGCCTTCCAGCGACATCGCCAGCGTGCGCGGAATCGGCGTGGCGGTCAGCGTCAGCACGTCCACCTCGGCCCGCAGCGCTTTCAGCCTTTCCTTCTGCTGCACGCCGAAGCGGTGTTCCTCGTCGATGATGACCAGCCCGAGGTTGTGGAACTTCACCCCTTTCTGGATCAGCTTGTGCGTGCCGATGATGATGTCGAGCTTGCCGTCGGCCATCTCCTGCAGCGCCTGGGTCTGTTCCTTGGCGGAACGGAAGCGCGACAGCTCGGCGATCTTGACCGGCAGTTCGGCGAAGCGGTTGGAGAAATTCTGAAAATGCTGTTCGGCGAGCAGCGTGGTCGGCACCAGCACCGCCACCTGTTTGCCGTCCATCGCCGCGACGAAGGCGGCACGCAGCGCGACCTCGGTCTTGCCGAAGCCGACATCGCCGCAGATCAGCCGGTCCATCGGTTTGCCGGATTGCAGGTCGCTGATCACCGCGGTGATGGCGGCGGCCTGGTCCGGTGTTTCCTCGAAACCGAAACCGGCCGCGAATGCCTCGTAATCGTGCGGGCTCAGCTTGAAGGCGTGGCCTGTGCGTGTGGCGCGCTGCGCGTAAAGATTCAGCAGTTCGGCTGCGGTGTCGCGCACCTGCTGCATCGCGCGGCGTTTCGCCTTGTCCCACGCGCCGCTGCCGAGTTTGTGCAACGGCGCCGTTTCCGGCGCGCCTCCGCTGTAGCGGCTGATCACGTGCAGCTGCGCCACCGGCACGTAGAGTTTGTCGCCGCCGGCATATTCCAGCAGCAGGAATTCGTTTTCCCCTTCGCCGAGGTCGAGATTGATCAGCCCCGCGTAGCGCGCGATGCCGTGTTGTTCATGAACCACCGGATCGCCGGTCTTGAGTTCGGACAAGTCACGCAACATGCCTTCCACGTTGGTCTTCTTCGCGGTCCGCGCGGCGCGGCTGCGCGGCTGTGCGGCGTAAAGCTCGGTTTCGGTTACCAGCGCAAGTTTGTCGTCCGCCAGGATAAAACCCTTTTGCAGCGCGGCGGTGCAGAGCAGGAATTTTTCACTGCTGTCGAGGAACTGCGCATAGTTTTCACACAGCCCGGGCGACAGCCCGTATTCGCGCAGATAGTCCGCCATGATCTCGCGTCGTCCCAGGCTGTCGGCCAGCAACAGCACGCGTCCTGTGAAGTTTTCCAGAAACTGCGCGAAAGCCTGGGTCGGTATGTCGGCGCGGCGGTTTACCGCGATATCCGGCAGCGGCGCGGTAGGGCAGGAGGTGAGCGTTGCACCGCTTTCGCTCGCGACGATATCCAGCCGCGCAAAATCCTTCACCCGGGCAAAGAACTGCTCGGCATCGAGAAACAGTTCTCCGGGTTCCAGCAGCGGACGCTGCGGATCGCCCCTGAGCAGGTTGTAACGGGACGCGGTATCTTTGCCGAACGTGGCGATGGCCTCGTTCACATCGTGGTGCAGGCACAGCGTGGCATGCCTGGGCAGGTAATCGAACAGCGTGGCGGTGCGTTCGAAGAACAGCGGCAGGTAATACTCGATACCCGCCGGTGCGTTGCCCTTGCTGACGTTCTTGTAGATATGCGACCGGGAAGGATCGCCCTCGAAGCGTTCGCGAAAACTCTGCCGGAAACGCGACTGGCCGGCATCATCGAGGGGGAATTCGCGCGCCGGCAACAAACGGATCTCCGGCACCGGATACAGCGTGCGCTGGGTGTCCACATCGAAGGTGGCAATGGATTCGATCTCGTCGTCAAACAGGTCGATGCGATACGGCAGCACGCTGCCCATCGCGAACAGGTCGATGATGCCGCCGCGCACGCAGTATTCGCCGGGCGACAGCACCTGTTGCACATGACTGTAACCGGCCAGCGTCATCTGCGCGCGCAGTTTGTCCAGATCGAGCTTTTCGCCGCGCTTGAGGAAGAAGGTAAATGCGGCCAGGTATTCAACCGGCGGCAACGGATACAGCGATGTGGTGAGCGGTACGATCACGATATCGCAGGCTTCGCTGCGGATATGGTGCAGCGTTGCCAGCCGTTCCGAAATCAGGTCCTGATGCGGCGAGAAATGGTCGTAGGGCAGGGTTTCCCAGTCCGGCAGCAAGTGAACACGCAGTTCGGGATTGAAGAACGGGATTTCTTCCACCAATCGTTGGGCATCCAGCGCATTCGTGGCGATCACGACAACGGGCGTGTTAATTTCGGCGTATTGGGCCAATGCCAGCGCGTCGGACGAACCCTGCAGGTTGGTATAACGGGGGCGTGAATGTTTTGAAAAGAAAAGCACGACGGACAACCTGAAACAAAGGTGCGCATTATAAGCCAAGCGCGCAGGCAAACTTTTAATTTACAATCATGCCATGAATGAATTCCACGCTTTGGTTCCCGCTGCCGGATTCGGCGCGCGCATGGAGCACGAACTGCCCAAGCAGTACCTGCCGCTGGCGGGGCAGCCGATGATCGCGCACGCGCTGAATACGCTGTGCGCCAGCCCCGAGATTTCCACCGTGTTCGTGGTGCTGGCCCCGGAAGACAAGCTGTTCCACAGCTACGACTGGTCGCGTTTTGGCGACAAGCTACAGACCCTGTATTGCGGCGGTGAGAAGCGTTCGGACACGGTGCGCAACGGCTTGATCGCTTCCGAGCTGGAGCCGGACGACTGGGTGCTGGTGCATGACGCGGCGCGTCCCTGCCTGACCCATGCGCACCTGGCCGGGCTGATTGCCGAAGTGCGCGACGATGCGGTGGGCGGCATTCTTGCCGTGCCGGTGGCGGATACGCTGAAGCGTGCCGATGACCATGAGCGCATCATGCGCACCGAGGTTCGCGAGCACTTGTGGCAGGCGCAAACACCGCAGATGTTTCGTGCCGGACTGCTGGCGCAGGCCTTGCAACAGCCCGGCAGCTTTACCGACGAGGCATCGGCAGTCGAGGCGCTGGGCCTGCAGCCCAAACTGGTGACGGGTGCATCGTCCAATTTCAAGGTCACCTATCCGCAGGATATGCTGCTGGCGGAATTGCTGCTAACCCAACAGGGAAAATGAACATGCGTATCGGTCAGGGTTTTGATGTCCATCAGCTGGTCGCAGGGCGCAAGCTGATCATTGGCGGGGTGGAAATCCCGTACGAAAAAGGATTGCTCGGGCACTCCGATGCGGATGTGCTGCTGCACGCGATCTGCGATGCGCTGCTCGGCGCGGCGGCACTGGGCGACATCGGCCGGCATTTCTCCGACGCCGACGCAAAATTCAAGAACATCGACAGCCGCATCCTGTTGCGCGAATCCCTGCACCTGGTGCGCGAGCAGGGTTTTCGCGTCGCGAATGTGGATGCGACCATTATCGCGCAGGCACCGAAGATGGCGCCGCATATCTTCCATATGGTGGACAACATCGCCGCCGACCTGCGCGTGGAGAAAAGCGCCGTCAACGTGAAGGCAACCACCACCGAAATGCTCGGCTTCGCCGGCCGCGGCGAGGGGATTGCGGCGCAGGCCATCGTTTTATTGTTGGCCGATTGATGCGCGTTCTCGCTCTCGACACTTCCACCGAATACTGTTCAGTCTCGCTGTGGCACGATGGCGCTGTGATCGAGCGCAGCGAATTGGCCGGACAAAAACATTCCGAGTTGCTGATCGGCATGCTGGACGCGCTGTTGAATGAAGCAGGCGTCAAGCTGGCGCAACTCGACGGCATCGCGTTCGGCAAAGGGCCGGGTTCGTTCACCGGCGTGCGCATCGCCTGTGGCGCGACACAGGGCCTGGCGTTCGGCGCGAATCTTCCCGTGGCCGGCGTATGCACGCTGGAAGCGCTGGCAGAAGCCTCGGGCAGATCGCGCGTGATCGCCGCGCTGGATGCGCGCATGGGCGAGATCTATCACGCGGTGTACGAAAAGCATGGCGCTGTCTGGACGGTGGTGAGCGAGCCGCGTTTGTGCAAACCGGAAGATGCACCAAAGGTAGGCAATCTGCTATCCGCTGATACCAAAGGCAGGCAATCCACTCCCCAGCAAGCTGGGTGTGGAGTTGACACAGCGAATGCAGAATTGTCACCACCGCCGGTTCCGGGCGAAAGCTGGTTCGGCGCTGGCAGCGGTTTCGCCACGCATGGCAACGCACTGGCCGAACGGTATGCCGGACAGCTGTCCGGCATCGATGCGGGCATGGTGCCGCAGGCCGCGGCGATCGCCGCGCTCGGCGCGGTGCAATTCGCTGCCGGCCGCGGCGTCGATGCCGCGCAGGCCCTGCCGCTTTACCTGCGCGACAAGGTGGCGCTGAAGACCTTTGAAAGAGTTCAGCGTTAGGGAGCCTCTAAAAATGCAGAGTTCGCCCAAATGTAAGGCGCGGGAAAAATTTTAGTTTCGGCTAACCTAAAGATTACCCTACACTGAAACTTCGTTTTGCCGCGCCGCATATGTTATATATGTAAGCAAGGAATTTTTTCTGCAACGCAGCATAACCAGCCACTTGGTTGCTGTTGTTTGGCAACTTAGTGGATTGGCTAGTAGTTCCACCAGTTGGGATGAAATGTGGATTTTGAGAGGTTCCCTTGATGCGTGACATGGTGCCGGCGGATATCGATGCGGTGTTCGCGATCGAACAGGCGGTGCAGGCCTATCCGTGGACGCGCGGCAATTTTGCCGATGTGTTGCAGAATGGCTGTTTTTGCCGTGTAGACGAGGCGGGTGGCGCGATAAGGGGTTATGCGGTGCTGATGCCGGTCATGGATGAGGCCGAGTTGCTGAACATCGGCGTGGCGGCGGATCAGCAGCGCAAGGGTGTGGGGCGCGCGATGTTGCTCGAAATGCTCGACATGGCATGCGGGAAGAATATGATCAGGGTATATCTCGAGGTTCGTGCGTCCAATACCGCAGCGCTGGCCTTGTACCGCAGCGCCGGTTTCGTGGGGATCGGCTTGCGCAAAGGTTACTACAGGAACGCCGGCGGCGGTGATGATGCGATCACGATGGCATGCAGGTTGACGGGTGAAATTGATGGATAGGCGTGAAGCGATACTGCGCGAGTTGAATCTCTACCCGCAGTGGAAGCGGCGGGATGCGCCCGCGCCTGCCCCACTTGCCGCCGAACCGGATGCTGCGATCAAGCAAGAGGCTCCGGTTCCAGCCACGGCAGCTGGCTCAATGCAAAAAGCAGATATTCCGACGCTCGCAGTCCAACAGCATGCGAAAGCCGAAGCGATCCAGGCGCCTGCCGTTACGCCGCACTCCGATGTTGCCGGGTTGGACTGGTCGGCGCTCAAGCAGCGGGTAAGCGCATGCAGCGCGTGCAAGTTGCGCGCCGGGTGCACGCAGACCGTGTTCGGTGTGGGCGACGAACATGCCGACTGGCTGTTCGTGGGCGAAGGGCCGGGGGCGGACGAGGATGCGCTGGGTGAACCGTTCGTGGGGCAGGCGGGCAAGCTGCTGGACAACATGCTGATCGCGATCAAACTGAAACGCGGCAACAATGTGTATATCGCCAACATCGTCAAGTGCCGCCCGCCGGGCAACCGCAACCCGGACGCGGAAGAAATCGCGGCCTGCCTGCCCTATTTGCAGCGCCAGATCGAACTGCTCCAGCCCAAGATGATCGTGGCGCTCGGCAAGGTCGCCTCGAATGCGCTGCTCGGCAGGGACGCGACCCTCGCCAGCCTGCGCGGCAAGCTGCACGACTATCGTGGAATTCCATTGATTGTCACCTATCATCCGGCCTATTTGCTGCGCAGTCCCTCTGAAAAAGCCAAGGCGTGGCAGGATCTTTGTGTTGCGCAAAACAAAATGCATGAATCAGAACAACCAACAGAAAAAAAATGATGCCATGGGAATGAATGAAAACGCACTGAAAGTGCTGGTCGTGGAAGACAGCAAGGTTACGATAAAGGTGCTGCTCAATTACCTGAGACGCATGGGGGTAAATCATCCCCTGGTCGCGGAGTCGGGTTCGGACGCGCTGGAGATATGCCGCAATGAACGTCCCGACCTTGTCCTGCTCGACGCGCAATTGCCGGACATAGACGGCTTCGATGTCGCGCGCAATATTCGGGCGCTGGAAGGCAGCGTGGACTGGACCGCGATTATCTTCCTGACCAGCAAGAACACGGATGATGATCTGGCACGCGGCATTGACGCGGGCGGTGATGATTACCTGATGAAGCCGGTGAGCGAAGTTGTGCTGCACGCGAAGATACGCGCGATGCAAAGACTGGTTGGTATGCAGCGTGAATTGGTCCTGGTCACGAATGAACTCAATTCCGCCAACAAGGAGTTGCTGAGGCTTTCCACCATGGACGGGTTGACGGGGATATCCAACCGCCGGATGTACGATGATTATGGCAAACGGGAATGGCGGCGTTGTGAGCGGATGAAACAGCCTATTTCACTGGTGTTGGTGGACGTTGACCATTTCAAGTTGTTCAACGACCAATATGGTCACCAGGCCGGGGATGAATGTCTGAAAAGTGT
>Ga0307377_10004085_pt1 | contig 16091 bp, 28 predicted proteins | sample TR3MG_FD_202535 | JGI IMG/M metagenome (GOLD analysis project Ga0307377, IMG submission 202535) | Soil microbial communities from Risofladan, Vaasa, Finland - TR-3 | ecosystem: Environmental > Terrestrial > Soil > Coastal area > Acid sulfate soil | place: Finland: Risofladan, Vaasa | collected... | reverse complement strand
TTGAGACCGCCAAAAAGTAAAATTGCGGCAATCTTAAAGCAATTTCCTATCATTGAAGGTGGCCATTATTGGCAAACAACTCATAGATGGGAGGACGTGGAGTAAAAAGTGTTAATAGATAGTCTGGTAAAAATGCGAAGGAGTGAGGAATGAAAATGACAACTGATTTTAAAAGTAAAGTATATACAGACCGACCAGCATATGCAGACTTTGAAGCACCACGTAAGTTTGAGGCAATCAAAAGCATTATAGCCAAAAGACTAATTGAGCATCCAAACGCGATTTGTTCTTACTCTGGCGGGAGCGACAGTGACATCATGCTTCATTTAATAGAGACAGTACGACAAATGTTTAATCTGCCGCCTGTACAATACTGCTTTTTTAACACTGGATTGGAGATGGAGGCAATAAAGCGCCATGTGCGCAAAATGGAAAAGCTTTACGGTATCACAATCACCGAACACAGACCAAAAAAGAACATCGTACTAGCTACAAGGGAACATGGGCAACCGTTTGTATCAAAAATTATGTCAGCTGGACTGGAGGGAGTGCAAAAGAAAAACATTCCACTGTCAATCGCTGATGAATATGCAAACGCAGAGGATAAAGCGTCTAAGCGAGTAGAACTCAAAGCGAGATACCCAGGGTGTGAAACAACAATTAATTTTTTGTGTGGATGTAATTCCGCAGGAGAGCCACGACCTGACATTCAGCTTGTCATAAACTCTTCAAAATATATGCTTGACTTTATTAAAGAAAATCCAATCCCTTTTAAAGTAAGCAACAAGTGCTGTGACTACTGCAAAAAACATGTGGCTCATCAGGCGCAAAAAGGGTTCGATATGGTTATCACAGGTGAGCGCAGAGACGAGGGTGGAATGAGGTCTGTTCCACGCAAAGATAATACATCTATGTGCTTTTCAGAAACGGCAGATGGGCAGTATCGGCTTAGACCACTATATTATGTGTCAGACGCGGACAAGCAGTGGTACAAGGACTATCATAAAATTAGATATTCAGATGCGTATGAGGTGTATGGGTTAAAACGAACAGGTTGTTGTGGGTGTTCTATATCTGCTAAAGCGGTAGAGGATTTAGAAAAAATAAGACCTTTTGAACCTAATCTGGTTAAGGCTGCATGGAACGTTTTTGGAGACAGTTACAGATACCGTCAGCAATACAACGAGTATAAAAAAAAGAGGAGTATAAAACTGGTTGCAACTCAGGCTCCTCACATAATGGATGGGCAAATGAGTTTTATAAATTAGTACGCATTATATAAAGAAAGCGCGAAGGAGTGAGTTTAAAATTATGAATAAAAAGGGAAATAAAATAATTAGATTATGCTCTGAGATAGAATGTCTTTGTGAAAAGAATCTAGTAAATGACGCAAATAATAAAATACTAGAATTACTAGGCGTTGTAACTGGAAGTAGTAGATGTAGTTATGATATAAACAAGGCTGTTAATATGTTTATAGACCAGTCAGAAGGCTATGAAATGAAAAGAATATCCACTGGTGCAATGCAATAACTTATTGCACATTTTAAAAAATTATATGAGTAATTAAGGTTATTTTAATGGGTGCAAAATGAAAAATATTATGTCTGAGGGTGAAAAGACCGTTTGAACTGGATGGACATAATTATCAATTCGACAAGTAAAGGATGGTCATTATGAAAACTATTACACTTTTCCAGCCATGGGCTTCGATGGTAGCCACTGGAGAAAAAAAGATTGAAACTCGGAGTTGGTCAACTAAACATCGGGGCAAGTTGGCAATACATGCAGCAGCAAAAAAAAATAATGCAAATATACCTATAAGTCACGCAAAGGTGTTTCGTAAAGCTTTAAAAAAGCACGGATTAGTACTTAAAAGGGATTTTCCAACTGGCGCAATTATAGCAACTTGTAAATTGACGGCCTGTTTTAAAATAATAAGCGAAGACAAAAGAGAAAATACGGCTCAACTTAAAACAGGATATCTTGTAAGTGGTAATGAGTACTATTTTGGTGATTATACTCCTGGACGCTATGCTTGGATTTTGGAAGACATTCAGCCTTTAGAAGAGCCAATACCAGCAAAGGGAATGCAGAAATTATGGAACTGGGAGGGTTAAAGTCAACAACCACTAGCCTAAAGGCATAGTGGATTCCTGCTAAGATTTTATTAAATGGAAACGGAATTATCAATTAGTATCAGGGAATTAATTAAGGTTTAAAGATGTCTATGAGAGGAGAAAATAAGTATGAGTAAGCCACATTGCTATGGGAAAATGGATTGGATATTGAAATATCTCGAGGATGAAATACCAGATAGTAGCATTTGCTCATGTGAGTATGTAAATAGTTGTTTGAGGTTGACTAATAATAAAAGGGAAACAGTAAAGGGTGACGATATTACTAATAATGTGAAGGGGAGTGTGAAAAGAAATGACATTACAGGAAAAGCGTAACCAGGAATATAGAGAAATGCAAGAGCGCAAGGAAAAAGAGCACTTGGAATTAAAAGAACAGCTAAAAGAGGCTTTGTCTCTTGAATCAATTAAATTCCTGTCTATGAAGGAAAACAGCGAAGATTGGAGCAGTGCTGTAAAACTAGCCTTTACACTAGATGGATTTAGGCAAGAGGATGATTTTTATTGGAGTGCAGATAAGAGCCAAGAAGCTTTTGTTCAGCAAGTTAAGGATAGAATAGATTACATTGAGGAACTCCGCGCAAAATACCCCGATTATTGCAGACAGAACGATTATATTCAATCAAACAGTAAATTCTGTAAAAAAATATTATTAACTCACATGGGTTATAATAGGCAATTTTATTTTGAACTTCAGTTGGCTGATTATTTGAAACTTCCTAACTCTACAAGTTGTAGTTGTGGTGGTGGAGATTATGAAATTAAAAGAACTCCAAAGCGGGTAGAAGAATACAACAAAAACATTGACATTACAATTGATGCACTGCTTGACTGCATTTCCGAGCTAAAGCAGAAAAAGTTTGTGGAGGCGAAAAACCATGCAAACAAAATATGAATATCTACTCTTTGAAAAAGCCGCCCAGCAGCCGCTGAAAACATCAGTCTGGGAATGCAAAAATGCCTATAGTGGGACGGTGCTGGGAATAGTCAAATGGTATAGTGGTTGGCGGCAGTACTGCTACTGTCCGACTGTGCATACGGTCTATGGCCCCGGGTATTTGAAGGATATTACGGATTTCATGGGGCAACTGAAGGAGGAAAAAGAGAAATGATTTATATAGCCTATATCATCATGTTTATATTGTACGTGTTTGTAGTAGATTTACCAGATAGCGCAAAAGTCAAAAGCATAGAACTTATGTGGGATGGTTTAAAGATATGTATTTTGGTAGTACCTATCTGGTACGGTATCAGGGAATGTACTTGGGAGTTGAAAAAGATAAGGAAACTGATGGAGGGGAAAAGCAATGATTACAACTTATGATGGCAAGAAAGAAGCTAAATTTGACCTTGAAGGGCTTGAAAAATATTTCAGGGACTTGATAGAGGGAGAGGAACAAGATAGGCGTATGATAGTGGCAAAGGCTGAGGCATACCTTGCGGGATACAAAAAGGCGTTATACGCAGTTGCAGACATAATGGGGACAGGCAATTATAGGGTGAGGGAGGAAGAGAAGGATGTTCAGACCAATTTATGAGCCGAGAACACGGGCAAAGGAATATAGTGATTTCGCAATAAATATTTATAAGGGATGTGACCATTTATGTGCCTACTGCTATGCAAGGGGTATGGCAGAAAGGTATACACTAAAAGATTGCATTTGCAGTTTTAATAAACCAAAGATTCGGGAAGGAATTGTTGAGGCTACGAAAAATCAATTATCAGGCGGTAAATACGTGAGTAAAAAGATTCTTTGTTGCTTCGTTTGTGACCCTTATCCTTCAAACATTGACACCACGCCAACGAGAGAAATAATGATGGCCATCAAAGAAGCGGGGGCTTATTTCTCCATCCTCACCAAAGGTGGCATGAGAGCAGCCCGTGACTTCGACCTCTACAAGCCAAGCGACAGTTTCGGCAGCACATTAACCTTTACGTCAACCGACGACAGCCGCAAATGGGAGCCAAATGCGGAAATCCCCATGAACAGGATAGCCGCCTTGAATTATGCTCATAAACAGGGTATAAAAACTTGGGTGTCCATGGAACCGGTAATTGACCCGGAACAGACGTTGGGACTTATTGAATTGACCCATGAATTTGTGGACCTCTACAAAGTCGGCAAGCTCAATTCCGATAACTGCAGGGGCAGTGAGTATAATGAGGAATTAAAACAGATTGAGAAGTCCATAGACTGGAAGGGATTTGGGGAGCGGGCAGAGGCTTTACTACAGGGATTGGGAAAGGAATATTATGTCAAGGAAGATTTAAGGAGGCTGATGAAAGGGTGACTAAAAATCAAGTTACATTTTTGAGGCGATATAGGGTGCAATATGATGTATTAAAGAAAAGGTATGAAGACATTGAAAAATCAAATCTTCCGAACAAAGATAAACTTTTAGAGGAAATCAAGAAAGAGTCAGAGGAAATAGCAGATAAGATGATTACTGAAGCGGAGGATTTGAAATGAGTGAATTACCAGACAATATCAAAAGATTCGATGTTCTCAAAGTAGAACGCAGTCTAGAAAAGCTTTGTCAGTGCTACAAAACGCCTAATTACACAATTGATAGCAGGAACAGACTTGTATATTGTGACGATTGTGGAGCTATAATTGATCCTTATGAAGCATTGACAAAGATATCAAATCATTATGAAGAATTCGCCGAACAGTCAAAATATTTATTGGAACAACGTAAACAGATTATTAACTGGAAGCCGTGGTTACTTGTTTTTAGGAATCTGGAAAGTCAATACAGAAGCAAAGAAATGCTTCCCTGTTGTCCTGAATGTCGAAAGCCATTTTACTTTGAAAAAATAAACACATGGGTAAGCCGCAAGATGGAAGAATTGAGAAAGGAACGAAATTGAACTGGACAGAAGAACAGCTCAAGGAAGTACTAAAAAAGAATCCTGATCTGAAGTGTCGGGAACATATCGCCTATCTGGGAAAAATGAAAGGCGTAATCCTGAAACCAACTATAAAAGGCGGATGGCGAGAAGACTTACAAAGATACTTCCGCAGCTCATGGGAAGCAAATTATGCAAGATACCTTAATTTTATTAAAGAGCCGTGGGAGTATGAGGTCCAAGAATGGGAGTTTCCAGTAAAGAGAGGTACCAGATTTTATAAATGTGACTTTTACATACCGGCAAGGAACGAATATCACGAAGTCAAGGGGTATATGGATAAGCAGAGCCGGACTAAGTTAAACCGCATGAAGAAGCATTATCCTGACATAAAAATAGTGATTATCGGTGCAGAAGAATACAAAGAAATTGCAAAATTTAAAAATTTAATATCGGGATGGGAGGGGTAAAGATGTTATGTAATATGCTACAAGAACAAATCAATATTGGCATAAAGAAAATGAAAGAACGTAAAACACCAGATTATATAATAGAAGCTTTTGTTGAGGATACGATACATAGTGAAGAGATTGCGTGCGAAGAATGTGAGCTATACGATAGTTGTTTTAACGAGGGGGTTTGGTAGTGTGAAAAAGATTAAAGAAGGCGATAAGATTATATTGACTGGAAAGGTAAAAAGAATACTTGATAGCAAAGGCATGATTGATGTTGAGATTGCTGGCAGCGAGAAAAAAAGTGGCGTAAGAATTGAAATAAGTAAAGTTCGGAAAATAGGCTTTTTGGAATCAATATTTAAAATTTAATATTGTGAGGTGGATAATGAATACAAACGAAATAAGGTTCTATTTGCACAACTATTACAATCTAAAAAAAGAATTAAAAAATTTACAAGAAGCACTTGATACATACAAAAAAATGAATATATCAGGATTAAAAGCGACAGTGATAACGGACGAGCCTAAAACGCATAATAATGTATCTAAGACTGAGATAATGGCACTGACAAGAATAGAGTATATAGCAGACCTTGAGAATGAATTAGACGAGAAAATGAGACTACTGATAGCAATAAACAACGTATACTATTATCTCAAAGAACCGGCACGTAGCATAATAGAAATGAGATATTTTATTACTCCTATGCAAAACGACATAAGACAACCTAAATATAGTTGGTGTGGAATTTCTAAAGAGGTCAACGAATCGGAAGAAAATTGCAAAATGATAGACTGTAGGATAATAAAAAAAATACAAGAGAAATTATTAAGAGTCAAGGAGGGATGAGTTGTGAAAAAAGAGGTCTGTTGTGATTAAACAGACCTCTTAATTATTAATTCAATTCGATTTTTACATCCAGTCTTAACTAACGCTGAATATATATGTGTTCTGACAGTTCCGGGAGATATACTTAATACATTAGCAATCTCGCGAGTTGACATTGCCTGTTTCAGCATATCAACTATCAGTTGTTCTTGAGGTGATAGTTTCCTTTGCACCATTTATTTTACCTCCTCATTTAATGCCTTTAATATTACAGATACTATTTTATTCCAAATTACATCTATTTTTATATAGTCTATATCTTTAAGCGCATCTAATATTTTTTCCTTTTCTTGTTTATTTTCTGTAAATGTTTTATTGTATACATCTATGTATCCAATTTGTTTATCGGATTTGTAATAGTAAAATTTCCCTGTAATATAAAGCCTAAAATTGCTACCACCTGCCCATTTTTTAGCTTTTATCCTTAATACATTTATATTCTTTGCGCATAAATTACCAATAATATATTCATTTCCCACTTTCCATGCAAGGTCTTTGGAATATTTAACGCCATCTTTTTCATCTTTGAAACTTTCATATAATTTATTACCGATATTTTTAATCATTTCCTCTGCATTATTCATATTATACCTCCACAACTCGGCGGCTTTTCCCGCCCGCGGCCTTAATTTACTTTATGATTAATTATACATCTATAGTATATCAATGTATATAGGGCATTAGTCCTATATTTATAAAAAAGTGTTACTATTTGTTACTTTACTTGACAGAACATATGTTATACAATAATGATGTGAAAAAAATTAAATCTCACGCTTTAACCCCCCTACAAATAGCTCCGGAGATTGACCTTACCGGGGCTAAAATTTTTAATAAGCCTCATCTTAAATTAATGGGAGTGTCAATTTGAGGTGGGAGTGTCAATATGGATATTATGAAAGGCAAATGTAAAACGTGTTTAGGTTGCAATAAATTAGAGGATAAAATATTTACTGGTAAATGGAATTGTGATAACTATAGAATGGCAGACACAAAACAGACATTTGTAGATCATATATGTAAAGATTGGGAACAACAAAAAATTCGATAAAAAAGAAGGACTAACAATGGATAATTTCTGGCGATCACAAGAATGGCTAGAATACCTGCTAAATAGCAAACATGGAATGGTTTATTCGGACCGTTCCTTTTTTTTAAACAATAAATTTATTCCATTGGTTCAAGAAGGCGAGGAATTTTATTCTCCTGGATTTGATGATGACAAAAAAATATTATCAGCAATAAAGGATTTGGCACAGGAACACAATATAAAGAGGATACAGGTTGATTCGCAGATTAAGAGCTATCTGGCGATTAATAGTTATACTTGCATCTTGGATTTGGATGATGTGAAGCCAAGCAAAGGACACAAGGCGGCTATAGCAAGGTCTAAAAAGCTTATAACATCACACGAATATAATACAGAGTCAATATACAGATTTATGGAAGGGTATTTTAATGCGGCTGGTAAAAAAACAAGACCTGAAAAGGCTTTTTACATTTTAAATAGTTGGTTAGGTAAATATGGATTTTTATTGATAGCTTATTGCGATTACAAAGAAGCAGGCGCAATATATGTTTTGCATTATAAAGATTGGGCGTACTATTTTATGGGATTTACAAAGCCAGAATTTAAGGATTGTAATATTACTCATTATCTACAAGCAAAAGCCTTTGACGTATTACGAACAAAGGGCATTAAGTACTATGAACTTGGTGACCAACCGCAAAATAGTTTGCACTATTATCCAACAGAGAAAGAGAAAAACATTGCAGTCTTTAAGCGCGGTTTTGGCGGCTCTATTGTTGTCAGACCGAGAAGCGAGTATTTCTTTGATTCTGAATATATGAAGCAGGTTTATTATGAGCGAATAAATAATTATTTAAGGAGCGAATATAAAAATGATTAAATTTATTAAACGATTATTTCAGCACAGCCAAAACGTAAAGCCAACCCCGAGCAGGAAAAACTCCATAACTGTTGGAATCAACGCTATTCAATGCAATGATTGTGCCAAATGGAATAAAGGTGCTGAATTGTACGAGATGTTTACTCAGGGACATGTCCGCAGTTTGATGCTTAGATACGATAAGGAATATGAGACATTTTATATAAATGAAGAAATGTTAATGCATGCCATTCAACTGGTTACGCCTATGCAAAAGCCGAGAAAATTAAAACTTATAAGCAAGGAAGAATGGTTTACTTTTATATGATAATGGAGCGAAAATATGAGTAAAACAATATTATTTTTTCCGAAGCTTGAAGAATTTAAAACGGCACATTACATGCCTATATCTCTTCTAGCCGCAGCCACAAACATGGTACAAAAGGACATAGTAATTATAGACCAAAGAGTTGAACCGGATTACCAAACTAAATTAGCCACAGAGCTTGAACGGGCTAATTTTTTTATGTGTTCGGTTTACACGGGTTACCAACTAACAGAAGCTTACAAAGTATCAAAATGGGTTAAAACATTGTTTCCTCATGTTCAAGTTGTTTGGGGTGGGCCTCATTGTAGCAGTCTGCCAGAGCAGACACTTTTCAGCCCATATGTTGATGCGATTATACAGGGAGATACCGATACAGGCAAAAACCCTTTACCATTTTGGTTGATAGATATTGAAAAATATATTAATCCGGAAACTAAACGCTTCATGTATGTTTCATCAATGGGCTGCGTTGGAAACTGTTCTTTCTGTGCCACAGTACCAAAGCGAAAATTGATGTTTTTACCACTTGAAAGAGTGCAGGGTGATATTGACTACTTGATGTCAAAATACGATTGGAAAGAGTGCGTTTTTTTCGATGCTACAATATTCACGATGCCCGGGAGAGCTTTGGCATTAAGTCAACTTATGATGAAGCATAACCTTCAATGGATCTGTGATTCGAGAGCCGATGAAATATGCAAAACCGATAAAAATACACTGGACGAAATAGTTAATAGTGGATTAAAGCAGGTCACTATAGGACTTGAGAGCGGGAGTCCAGCAGTAGTTGAGCGCATGAAAAAAGGAAAGAGTCACCTTGAGAATTATCTAAAATGTGCCAAAATCATGAGCCAATACGATGTTAAAATATGCTCTGGCGTAATATTTGGAACTCCTGGAGAATCACCGGTAGATATCAGGCTGACAATTGAGTACATCAAGCGGATTAAAGATATAAACCCGAATTTTTATATTAGCTCTACTTTCTACATGCCGCTACCTATGACAAAAATGTGCAAAGAAGCTGTTAAATATGGATATGTAGAACCTGCAAGCCTAAAAGAATATGCGGAACGTGGTGCAGAAATGCATTATAAATACAATAGCTATAATTCTTCGTTGTGGATTAAAAATCCAGAAGAATATCGCAGGATATACGAGGAATTTAAAAATGAAAACAAAGAATTGTTTATCTGATTTTAAATGTCCAAAATGTAACAAAACAAGTTAATGAGTTATTCAATAAATAACCAGGACGTGATAAAACACACGTCCTTTTATTATGCATAAATTTGTCGCTGAAAACAGCGATATTTTTATATAAAGGCATGGCGGGGCACGGCGTGGCGCGGCAAGGCGTGGCTTGGCGTGGCGCGGCAAGGTAAAATACATTATAAAAAGTTATAAGAATTATAATGTAAAAAAATATGGAAGGAATGGAGGTATATGAATAATGATGTAGAAGTAGAAGTAAAATGCAACGTATGCGGACAGACTTTATTATTTAAACGCGACAATATAATCGAAATAAAATGCAGGAGATGTAAAAGTTTACGCAGAGTTGTAATTGAAAAAATCATTGACTGGGTTGAAAGCATATTAAAAATTTAAAAGAATACCGGAAGGAGTATCAAATCATGGCAAAAGAAAATAACAAAATTGATTTAATCGAAATACCAGAAATCAAGAGGGAAACATTTAAACTGACTATAATAGGGGATACGCCCTTATTGTGTAACCGTTTTTCAGATAGGCAAAAAGAAAAGATACTTGACAAGCAAACAAAAAAAGTCAAAACAAGAGAAGCAAAAAATCCAGTAATAGATTTTATTGAATCTATGTACTGGATTTCCGAAAAACCACAAATTAATTATGATGAGGAATCAAAAAAAGTAGAGGAAATATTTTTACAAGCACTTAAAAATGGTGCAAAATTCGGATTTCCCTCAACTGGAATTAAAAAAGCTGCTGCAACTGCCGGATATAGGGCTGGATTGACAAAAGACATTGTTACGGCATTGGGATTTTTTCATATAAAGGAAAGTTTAATCGAAATAAAAGATTGCGTTCCGGTAATGGACGAATCGGTAACAAGAATTCCTTCAACTGGCGGTGCAGATATAAGATATAGAGGCAAATTTGAAAATTGGAGAATGACTTTTGATATAATATGTTCAAAAGATGTTTTTCCAAAAGAAAAAGTCATCAATCTAATAAACTATGCCGGATTTTCAGTGGGAATAGGTGATTGGCGACCAGAAAAAAAAGGCTCCCACGGTACATTCCATATAGCAAGCAATGATGAAATTTAATTAATGTTTGGCAAGGCGTGGCAAGGCATGGCGCGGCGGGGCGCGGCTTGGCACGGCGCGGCGTGGCACGGCAAGGATTAAATAAAAAGGAGCGATAATAATGATATATAGATGGACAATTGATAATTATAATATAGATGCTGAAATTGCTGGAAAAGAACTAGAAAGAATAGAAAAAAAATACAATGGTATGGATGCAAAAAAAGTTGTCGAAGAATCAAGAGATGAAAAGACAGTTTTACATAAATGTTTTGAATGGAACGACAAAAAAGCAGCAGAAGGCTATAGAGAAGTACAAGCAAAAGAAATCATTCGTCATTTGGTTCTAGTTGAAATTGTAAAAGAATCCGAAGAAGAAATTAAAACAAGAGCATTTGTAAGTGTTAAAAGTGATGAAATGAACAAAAAGAAAAAATATGTTACTTTTGAAAATGCAATGAGTGATGAATATTATAAGCAACAAATTATAATGCAAGGAATAAGTGAACTACAGGCATTCAGGCAAAAATTTAAAAATTTGATGATATTTAAAGGGGTATTTGAGGCAATTGAAAAAATTGCTGTCTAATAAATATTGGCAAGGCAAGGCGGGGCAAGGCTAGGCTGGGCAGGGCACGGCACGGCGCGGCGCGGTAAAATTTAATAAAAAAGAATTCCAAGATAACTTTAAGTTACAAGAGAGTCATTTACACTATAACGGTGTAGGTGACTCTTTTTTTATTGTGTAAAAGTAAGGAGTATGGGAAAATGTTTGAATTCAAAAGAAGAATAACAATAAATCAGTTAAATGAATTGTCCGAAAATGCCAAAAAAAAATTAAATAACTTATGGGAACCTATTCCCTTTGATATTGTTTATGATTTATTGAATGATAGAATTTGTGTTATAAAAATTGAAATAAAAAAAATAAGAGGAATAAGAGGAATAGAAGGAATAACTATTAAATCAATCGTTGATATATCTGAAATCAAATTACAATTTGAAAAGAAAAATATATTACCATTATTAGACATAAGTCAAATGATATAATTTATAAACATTCTTTCAAATTATACAACAAAGTGCATGTTACATATTAACGATATTTGTGCTAAAAGATGCATTTGTGATGATTTGTGGGAAGATATAAAAATGTATTTGGAGGATGATAATAAATGAAAATAGCAGCAATAATACAAGCAAGAATGGGAAGTAGTAGACTACCTGGCAAAACATTAATTGATATATGCGGAAAGACAACATTGCAACGAGTAATAGAGCGCGTGAGGGCAAGCTGCGTTGATGATGTAATAGTTGCTACCACGACAAATGAAATCGACAACCCGATAATAAGCCTATGCGAAAAGCTAGGCTGTAATTATTTTCGGGGAAGCGAAGAAGATGTACTTGATAGAGTATTAAATGCAGCCAGACAGTACAATGTGGATATTATTTGTGAAATTACTGCTGATTGTCCGCTGATTGATTGGAACCACATAGACACACTTATAAACATGCATTTAAGCAGCGATTGCGATATGACAAGCAATATAATCGAACGCACATTCCCGCGGGGATATGGCATAAGGATATTCAGCCAAGAAGCACTAGAACGTGTAAATAAAGAAGTCGACAACGATATTGACCGTCAACATTGCAGTACATGGATGTACTTGAACCCCAAAGGAAAGCAAAATTACAAGGTGCAAAATTGGGATGCACCTTGTCCGGAATTTAGACCGGATATTGAAGTCACTCTGGATGCGCCTGAGGATCTCGAATTTATCCGCTGGATATATGGGTTCGAAAAGCAAGGTTATAATCTTGCTTTGACTTGCAGGGACGTCATAAATCTAATTAATACGTATCCGGGAGAATATGCAAAAATAAGCAAAGTACAACGAAAGGATTATTTTCAGGAGTTGGAGGAATCTTACAAGACTTTGAGTATTATGGAGAAATCTATATTAAACAGCACCTCGACAAAGATAGAGACACCGGTAGGCATTATGAATGCCGAGAAAAATAATAATAAAGGGAGCGAAAAGAAGAATGTGCAGTCAAAGAGTAAAACAAGGAAGTCTTCCTCAAGAAACAAACCAAAGAAAAAAGTATAATACTATTGTAATAGGCTGCGGTAATCAAGGCTGTATGAGTGATGCACCTGGTAGCGGGAACGAGCACAAAATAATTTCCTTTGCTCATGCGGTAATGGAGCATCCGGGATTTGAACTATGCGGATTTTATGACAAAGATAGGGAGAAAAGCATAAAAGCAATAGAAGCATGGGAAGGAGCCGCTTATTGTTGCATTAACCATGCAATAGAAATTGACGGAGTTAATGTTGCAGTTGTAGCCACAAATGACGACGCCCACTACGATATACTCAAGCAGTTGGCAGAATACCCGCTAAAACTCGTCATTGTTGAAAAACCTATCTGCACCAACATTGAGCAAGCCCGGGAGATTGTGGAGCTATACAAAGACAGAGGTATTAATCTTGCCGTGAACTACACTAGGAGGTGTTTACCATATTATAATTATCTCAGACAATATGGAACGCCGACATATGCTACATGTGCATTCAACAAGGGATGGCTGCATACTGCAAGCCACGGGATAGATTTTTTTAACATGATAGGTGCAGAGAAATATCGAATAGTTGAAATACCAACAGAATCATATAGAGTATGGGATCTGAAAGTATATTATGAAAAACATGTATTCAGCGAGGTGCGAGTTGGTGATATGCCTGTATGGGAATACTACAATAAGTCACATTGGCACATTGTTAACAATATATATAAGTTCCTTGAAGGCGAGGAGCCGCTGAAATGCAAAGGAGAACAAGCATTGCATTCTTTAGAAATATGTTTTGAATTAATGGAGAGGCAAAATAGTTATGCATAGTCAATTGAAAATTGAAATCACAAAAAGCAAACAGCCGAACGTTGATTATCAGTGTAATATAGCTTTGAAACTAGCTCCGATACTGAAAATGCCACCCATTGAAATTGCGAATATTTTAATAAAAAATATGAAAAGAAATATGTGCAACTAAACCAGGACTGATTAATAATTGTCAAATTTATAGACAAATGTAGACAATAGTGGACATATGTTTATTTCTACAGATTATTAATTGGTTTCAAGCCTAAGTGATTGTGATTAATGAAAATTAATTGCAAGATGAACTACGATTATATAAATGCTAAAGACACACCAATAGATGTAATCTTCAGTCTATTGCTCTGTGAGTATAAAGGATGACCGACTTCTAATGTCCTGAAGTCAAACACCGAATTACATATGCGTTATATTGTCATTGGCAAGAAGAAAAATTCTCCGAAAGGATGGTTAACCAGAAATGGAAAAACAAAAAGAGTATGCGTTTGTACAGGATTGTAATGGTAAACAATTATCACCTACACCTATAAAAAATGCATGGTATTTAATACGCAAACAACGTGCAACACTAGTTAGTAAATATCCTATGGTAATTCAACTTAAAAAAGAAGTAAAAGACAACGAAGAAGATGAATCTGAATTTGTTATTGGTATTGATGATGGCTCAAAGTATGTTGGAATTGCAATAGTTCAAAAGTGTCAAACAAAAAATAAAGTAATATTTAAAGGAACTATTGAACAAAGACAAGATGTAAAACATTTAATGGATGTAAAACGGGGTTATAGAAAGTATCATAGACAACACAAAAGATACAGAAAAGCTAGATTTAATAATCGTTTTTCATCTAAAAGATTAGGTAGGCTTGCTCCTTCTATTAAACAGAAAAAAGATGCTATATTGAGAGTAATTAATAGGTTAGATAAATGGTGTAAAATATCAAATATAATTCTTGAAGATGTACAAATTGATATAAGAGCATTACAAGATGGCAAATTGTATCACAGACAATATCAAAAAAGTAATAGATTAGATGAAAATTTAAGAATTGCCACATTAATGAGAGATAATTATATTTGTCAGGAATGTGGAAGAAAAAAGTGTATATTAGAAGCACATCATATTGTGCCACGTAGATTAAGTGGGAATAATTCAATATATAATTTAATTACATTGTGTGATAAATGTCATGATAAAATAAAAAGTTGTGAAGAAAAGTTTATAACAAAATATCAGGAAATGATAAAAGGTAAAAATATAAATTTTTCAGATGCACAACATGTAATGCAGGGCAAACATTATTTAAGAAGCGAATTAAATGATATAGCACCATTGAGTTTGACTATAGGAAGTAAGACGGCAAACAGAAGGATTGATTGGAATATTGAGAAATCACATAGTAATGATTCTATTGTAATTGCTGGATTAAAGCCTGATATTTGTGATATTAAAAATTGGAGTATTAAACCAATGAGAAGACAAAGTAAGGCAAAATGTGATAAAGTAGAAGGGTTCAAACATAGGGATTTAGCTAGTTATATAGATAGTAAAAATAAGATATATATAGGATATATAACTGCTTTATATCCAGACAAAAAACAAATTAATATTCAATCTTCAGCAAAACATTTGAAAAGATGTGGATATAAGAGATGTAAATTAATATGGAGATTTGAAAAAATATATTGGTTGTGTGCATAAATAAACACATATGTGTACATATGACTACATTATAAACGGGAGGAAAATAAGAATGATTGGAAATGAAGAAAAAAGATTAAATGAGGTATTTGATAATTATTATTATAAAGGATTGTCGAATACCAATATAAAAGAACAAATCAACAATAATACTATTATTGATTTATTTAACGAATTTATGTTAATGAGCCAAATTACTCATTCTATGTTTAATAATAATAAAGAAAATTTGCCAAGCCTGAAAATATTGGATGCTGGCTGCGGAAATGGAAGAATGCTTCGTAAAATATGCGAATTGGGAGCCGAACAAACAAATTGCTATGGCATAGATTTGAGTAAGGATATAATTAATTATGCAGAAGAAAATAGTCCAACTGGGATAACATATTCTGCCGGGGATATTAAAACTATGTCATATGATGATAATGCATTCGATATTATTTTCAATTTAGGCGTATTAATCCACATTAAGGATAATAATTACATAAAGGAAATAGCAAAAGAATTTTATCGAGTATTAAAACCTGGTGGACTTGTATTTATAACTGTGGCAAAAGACGGTTCAGAGTGGGGCGAAAAGATAAAAGACATAACGCGTAATTTTTCTGAGCATGAATTACTAGATTTATTCAATATGTTTCAAT
>Ga0307377_10004084_pt1 | contig 16091 bp, 15 predicted proteins | sample TR3MG_FD_202535 | JGI IMG/M metagenome (GOLD analysis project Ga0307377, IMG submission 202535) | Soil microbial communities from Risofladan, Vaasa, Finland - TR-3 | ecosystem: Environmental > Terrestrial > Soil > Coastal area > Acid sulfate soil | place: Finland: Risofladan, Vaasa | collected... | reverse complement strand
TACGAGAAGGAAGCCAGCCCCAGAGGGCTCGGCGGCCTGATGGCAGCGGTCGAGCAGGCCATTCGCTCGGGCAAGGCGGGCACCGTACTGAAGGGGCTTGGCAGCAAAGCCTACGGCGGAGCCAAGGAGCTGGGCAGCAAAGCGCTCGGCGGAGCCAAGGAGCTGGGCAGCAAAGCGCTCGGCGGAGCCAAGGAGCTGGGCGGGAAGGCGCTGGAGCTGGGCAAGAAGCCGCTCCCATTGTGGGCGCCGGCGGCCGGCGTAGCAGGCACGGCAGGAGCAGCGGCGTTGGGCGCCCACGCTCTGAGCGACAGACCAGGCGGCCCGAAGCCCGAGGATCTTCCGCAGGGCTCGGACGTCTCGAAGTCAGTCAAGGATACGCGCTCGGCGAACAAGCAGCGCGTCGAGGGCGATATTGAGAAGGCGAAGACCACTCGCGATAGCGATGTGGCCGCCGAGCAGGCAAAGGCGCAGCAAAAGGCGAATAGGCCGGTGCAGCCGACGGAGAACGTGGCTGACGCTGACCGACAGCAGACCGGGAAGGATCGTGCGGCCAAGGACACGCCGCCGGATGGTGGTGGTGCGCCGACAGTCGCGGATACGCCACAGAAGCAGGATCTGATCGCTGCGATCCGCGAGGGGCTTGGCAACTTCGGTGGATCCACGATGGGCGCCGTAGGTGGCGTAGCCGGCAAGCTCGGAATGCCGAGCATCGAGGAGTGGCTCGCACAGCGGGCGCAGGGACCGGAAAGCCAGGGCTTGCGCGAACTGGTCGGTGGTGGCACCGCAGTTGGCGGCACGGCGCTGGCAGCCTATCTGGCCAGCAAGCTGCTCGGTAGCGGCAAGGAAGCCTCGCACCGCCCACCGCTCAGCGAAGCGTATCGCTCCGGCTACGCGCTCGGCATGGCGAAGATCTCATACGAGATGGGCAGAGCGGTCAACCCGCCGCAGGCATTCAAGGACGAAGAGGTGAAGGAACTAACGCCGAAGCGGCTTGGCATCAAGGGCACGACACGTCGAGGGAATCAGGCCAGGCTCGAAGCACTCACGAGGTAGTCCATGAAGTTGAATCAACCACCGGCGTGGCGATGGCAGCGCGCGAAGGAGCTTGTCACCAAGCGTCTTCAGCCTAGCCGTCGCTGCGACGACAAGATGATCATCAAGGCGTGGAAATACCAGCGGCGCTTCCGCAAGGATGACCCGCGCGTAGAGCACATGCTTTCGTACACGTATCCGCACATTCACCAGGCGAAGCAGCTCTGGCTGGACGTGTATTCGGGCATGCGCTGGATCTTTGAGGCTGGCGTCATGGCCGACAAGCCAGTTGAAGAGCTGTCCGAGTACCTCAACGCCGACGTGGAGGTGCTGAAGGTCTACGAGGAGCTGTTCTTCGATGTGCGCAGCGCACTGAGCCACAAGGGCTGTATTGCGGCCAATGTGTTGATGCCCGTGTTCAAGAGCGGCGCCACGCCGAAAGATCCTGACTTCGGATGGAAGCTCGTCGCCTTCGAGGGCGGCTGGGAGGTTGTTCGCAGCATGTGGGAGGTCGGAGATGTCACCCCGGCAGCGGCCGACTTCATCAACAAGACATTCCGCGAGCAGGTGATTCGCACCGGCCGCGAGGCAGCATTCACTGTTGTGCCGAATGGCTTCAACTCGGTGGATTTGATCAAGACGGCGATCGACCTGTTGAAGTTCGACCACGAGAGTGGTGGCGAGCGGGCGCGCGACCAGACGCAGTCGTCGATGGGCGCGCTGCTGGGCTCGATCCAGCTGACTGTCCACGGCGCGCGCGAGCGTCTCGATGCTGAAGAACCGCGACGGCAGCTTCCAAGGGCCAGCGATATCGAGATCGTGGACGTGTCCGCAGAGCCGGTGGCCGAGAAGGTTCAGAAGGAGAGCGAGTAATGAAGGACATCGCGAAGACCGACGAACAGAAGATCATCGCGGCCCTGGAGCGCGCAGTCAAGATGGCGAACGATGGCAGCACGCCAGACGATGCTCTCTACAAGGTCGCCTCGGACGGAAAGATGGGCGCCGAGACCGTGAAGCGCATGGTCGAAGCGTTCAACGTCTCCAAGACGTTGAGCCATCTGAAGAAGTCAGCCGAAGACGACCGAGCCACCTCATTCCCGATCGCCAGCGCAGAGACGATCCTCGGGCAGCTCTTCCCTGCCGAGCCGGAGACGCCGACCAAGACGGCAGCCGCTGGCCTGCACCCCGATTTTTTTAGCCATCAGGGCGAGAGCTTCGCCAAGTCGGCAAAGGTCGAGATCCCGCCGATGACGGAGAAGAAGGCGGAGATGCAGCTGAGCCCGGCAGCGGCGTCAACCAAGGCGTCGAAGGAGCGCAGCAGTCTCCTCCGTCTGCAGAAGCAGGCGAAGGATTCGTACCGTGAGTGCTACTTCAAGATGTGGGGCACGATCGACAAGGCCGCCGAGCACTGGGGGTTGATTGGCACTCACGAGCCGTTCGAACTCGTCGAGAAGCGTGCCTACGCGACCTATGGTCCGGCGGCGAAGTACGTCATGGACCTCATCGAAGAGCACGGCCATCTTGATGGGAAACACATCAAGCGTGCGTCCGCCGACGAGCTGGGCGCGCAGCAGATGCACTTCGATATCCACACGCGGCCGTACGCCGACGTGGCCGATGCTATCCTGCTGGCGAAGACTGTCACACGGCTCGCCAAGGAGGCAGGCGCGATCGAGCACACGCTGCACGAGCATGCGCTGAACAACTACGATGCGCTGCCGCCGCGCCCCGTCCATGAGGCCATCGAGTTCTTCCTCGATAAAGAAGCGGCGAAGACGTGCCCTGGCGGCAAGATTCGCTCCAAGGGCAAAGGTCGCGGTCTTGGGCTTGGCGGCGGGAAGGGACCGATGGGGATCCCGATCGACGAGAAGGAAGACGACGAGGGCGAGGAGAAGGAAGCCCGCGACAAGTCCGACCGCTCGCGCCGCATCTACAAGGCGATCCAGCGCGTCAAGCCGCCCAAGAAGAAGAAGAAGAAGGACGACGACGAGCCGATCGGTCGCGCAACCGCGATGAAGTACGGCTGGGAAGACAAGTCCAAGGAGTAGGTGAGCCATGACGAAACCACTCGACGGGCTCTTCGATGACGGGCTGGTGGTTGAAGCAGCAGCAGCTCCGCCGAAACCGGGCATCGGTGGCTTCTTGCTGGGGCGCGCTGCACCGGCTGTCGCTGCCATGACGGGCATCAACCGACTCATCGGCGGCAACACCACGTCACCGGCGCAGATGGAAGCTGACGCGATCGGTGAGCTGGTCGATCCAGGCCACGAAGCCCAGCTACAGCGTATCCGCATGCAGGCGATGCTCGCTGAATTCCTATCGACGGATCCGGTCATCAGCACGTATGATCCGGATCAGGTCGTTGATGCGTACAATCAGATCGTTCAGCTGACGCCACGCGCATCGGTGCAGCCTGTCGTCATGCGTGGGCAGCTGCGCAAGATGTTGCAGCAGCAGGACGCGCTCGAACCGTTCGAGGCTGAGCAGATTCTGAAGGTCGAGAAGGGCATCAAGGACGTACAGGAGCCGCAGAAGCTCCCGATCGCCCCGATCCCTGACGTACCCACATTCGACGAGAAGAAGGAATAATGGCTGAGCCCGAACTCAAACTCGACATTCCGGGCGCCGGTGCGAGCAAGACACCAGGCGAGTTGCTGCAGTCCGGTACGCAGTGGGCACCACATGGGCTGATAGGCGGAGCGCTGCTCGGCGGCGCCAAGTCATTGCTCAGTGGTGGCGACTTCTTGTCTGACACGCTGAGCAGCGCGCTGCTTGGCGCACTCGGCGCGGGCGGCACGAAGGCGTACCTGGAGGCCGATCCGTTCCAGCGCGGCGGAGTCACCGGGCAGGCGCTGCAGTCGGCTGCTCTGGGCGCCGGCAAGAGCATGCTGTCGGGCGAGGACATGAGCGAAGCCGGCATCTCGGGGCTGCAGTCAGGGCTCCAGTCGCTGCTCTCTGGCAAGGGCCGCTTCACGCCGGAGGATCGCAAGGCACTCATCCAGCAGTTCACGCAGTCAGTCCTGCCGACCGAGAAGGGTTGGGGACGGCGCGGTGAGCTGATGAAGCGCGTCGGACGCGCACTGCAGAGCAAGGATCCCCGCGTAGCGATGCCGGGGCTGAAGCGACTGACACAGGTCGGCAACATGGACGTGAGCACGGCGGCGAAGCATGCGATCGAGCGACTCATGGGCGGACGCTTCCGTGCTCCTGAAGAGCGCACCGCGCTGGGCGCGCTTGGTCAGCGCATCACCGGCGGGCTGTCAGAGCACGCGGAGTTGACGCCGATACTGGAGAAGCTGCGCGGGCTGAAGGAAGAGTATGCCAGCGGCAAGCTCGATCCCGAAGGTTTCGCCAAGCGTGTCGGTATTCTGACTGGGCGTTTCGGCGACCAGAGTGAAGAAGCCAACCGCGCACGCCAGGCGATCCAACAGGTATTGGCACAACAGATCCCGCGTCAGCGGATGTCGTCGACCGAGGCGCGCGCATTCAGTACGCCGGGCATGGGCGAACTGATTCAGAAGGCGTTCGAACGGGGACGAGCATGAGCGAGCTTGCAGACAAGTTCATAGCAGCACGCTTTGAGAAGAAGGCCGATCCGTCGTCGCCGGGGCCAAAGGCGTTGCTCGACCAGCTCTCCGGTGCTCCTGCGCGTAAGTACGAGCTGGAGCAGGTTCAGCAGAGTGAGATGCTGCAGAAGGTTCGCCGCGCGATCGAACGCTCGGTCTCCAAGGAAGAGGAGCTGCGCAATCGCATTGGCGAGGCCGGTCGTTACGCACAACAGGCCGCTATCGCGCCGCCAGCGCCTACGATGACAGAGTCAGTGTTGGAGGCGTTCCCGACGTTGGCAGCGACGACGGGCATCGGCGCCGGACTCGGCTACATGTCGACGCCACAGCGGCTTGGGCAGGCACTCAGCGGGCTCGATCTCGAAAAGGTGCGTGCGGCTTTCGCTGACAAGATGGGTATCCCCGTTGAGCGGTTGCCGAAGAACGTGGTCGACCTGGCTCACGCTGTCTACGGCAGCCACAAACTCAACCCAATGCGCCTGCTCGGCAAGTTGCCGTGGATACGAGAGCGCTTTGGTCACATGGCGCAAGATGTTGCCCCAGACATTCTGGAAGCTGCGCGCAAGCCCGGCATGGGGCAGCTGCGCAAAACGTATATGTCGAGCGCGGCGCTGGGGAAGAATCCTCCGAAGGTCAGAAGCCCGTGGCTCGGCGCCGGACTTGGCTTCGCTGCTGGTATGGCTCCGTCGGTCATAAGCCACTGGATGAAGAATCGTTCGGCCAAGAAGTACGGTGGCATGAAAGCGCTCTCAGCGCACGAGGCCGCACGCAAATATTCGCAGCAGGCCGAGGCACTCCGCAGGTGGCGCGAGGCGCAGATGGCGCAGCTCGAAAGCGGCGCAGCGCCTGAATCCATCCCGTTTGCGGAGTTCCAGCAGCAGATTCCCAACATCCGCTTCGGCCCAACGGCGCCGTAAGATTCACACGGGTGTAGGAATTTGCGTTGACAACCCCCACAACGAGCGTTTATTATAGGGCATCTAAGGCGTGTGATTCCTATGATTAAGACAGTGTTCCCATTCGCAGGCGTTGGTACCCCGATAGCTCGGCTTGTCGACGTGCACAGCCGAGGTGTCGATAGCTCGTGGATGCAAAAGCGGGCTGCGGTGCTGACGAAAGAGCTGGCGGACGTGCGTCCCGAGAAGGACCACACGTTCATCCATGCGATTTCGATGGGCTGTCAAGAGGCATACGGAGCCAACCGCAACGGTGACGGATTCAACGAGAAGTCAGCGCGATTCGAATTCCCTGAACCAGAGAAGGGCGGCCCGAAGTCGAGGCGACTCGACGGCGGACTACATCAATACCACAACACATTCACGAAGTACGCGAAGATCTACAAGGATCACGTCAACAAGGATCCCGAACTAGCGTCGGGTGAGATTGTTGCCGAAGCGTACAATCCTGACATGCGGCGTGGTGAGCTGCTCATCAAAGTTCAGAATGCGAAGTGGGAACCCGAACTAGAGAAGGCAGCCAGAGGCGACGACATCGCTTTCTCGATGAGCTGCAAAGTTCCCTACGACACCTGCTCGATCTGCGGACATCAAGCTCCGAATCGCGAGCAGTATTGCGATCACCTCAAGAACGAAATGACACAAGTGAAGTCGGCTGGTCATCAGGTCTTCGCGATCAATGATCGGCCGATGTTCTTCGATTTCTCGGGCGTGTTCCGCCCGGCAGATCGCATAGCTTATGGGTTGCGGAAGGTCGCGTCCGTCGGTGTCGAGCCGCAGGAGTTCATCCCTTCGACTCAGCTGGCGGAAGTATGGGGGATATCCGCACCTCGTAACGTTCTCTTTGACAGTTCACCTCGTCCTGTCCAAGAGAAGCTCGCCGCGATGGAAAGACTGGCGGCGATGGAGAAGCAGATCGAGGCGACCGGCAACGTCATCAGTCCTGAGATCGATGCAGCTGCGCCATGCGACTCGGCACCCACCGAGGCGATCGACCAGCTGCGTTCGTGCGATTTCAACGACGTGATGGGGGCGCTCGGTACGGCTCGTATCAGCTTGCCCGTGAAGGATTTCTTCAGGCTCGTGCTTGGCAACAAGTTCGACTCCGTGGCGGGCGAGATGGACGGCGTTCAGTCCCTCTTGCCTGGGATCTTCAGTCGCATGATGAAGGGCGAAGATGGGGTAGAGGACGCTACCGGAATGCAGACATACGATCCGGCAGCGTCGTTATTGCCGCAGGGTGTTCGTGGACTGATCGATCAGCTCAAGCCGATGATGTCTTCGGCAGAGGGGCCGACCGGTCGACGAATGCAGGTCACCATCATTCGTGGTGGCGGCCCTGGTCACGGTCGTGGTCTTGGGCGCATGCTCAAGGGCGCAGGACACGTGAAGACAGCTGCGGTCAGCAAAGCGGCCAAGTACTTGGCCAAACAGTATGTTGCTTACCAACTGGCGTTCTCCCGAATGTCAGGAGGTGTGGATGGTGGACTGGCTGAGTCGCACATGATTCGGAGAAACTACGGAGCGTAGAAGTACGAACGCGTTCCCAGTTTCGATGACGGCCTGGACCACCCTAGCCTCCAAATGTAGGGAGAACGCGTCATGCCAGGAAAGCCTCACGACAGCATTCTCCAGATGATGGACAACCTCCTGAAAGAGGTGAATCTGGAGAAGCAGGCAGCCAACCTGGATCTCGCTTCCGATTCCAAGTCCTCGCACCCGTCGGCGAACGTCGACGATGGCACCCGCCCCGCCTCTGAGGGCGCGCGCTCGGCCGAGAACAAGGCCGACATCGCGGCACAGGTGCCGAACAATGTCGAGGAATCGGAAAGCAAGAACATGGATGGCGGCTCGAAGAAGCCGACGGACGACATGGGGACCGTTTCCATGGACTCCGACACGGCAGCCGCTGGGAACGTCGAAACGCCCAAGAAGGACCACTCGAATTCGATGTCGGATTCGGGACCGGGCGACGATACGTTCTCGGGGAACTGGGACAAGGCATCCGCAGCGCTCCTCGATGAGGCCAATGGCCTCCTCGGCGAGATCGCGAAGATCGCCGGCGACGAGATCAAGCCGGAAGATGCCCCCGCTGCAGGGAAAGCGCAGCCCGCCTCGGACCCTTCCGAGGGCGCCGGTGAAACACCTGCGGCCGATGCCGGCGCCGGCGACGACAAGTCTGCGTCGGATGTCGTCGGGATGTACAAGGCCGCATCCGCAAAGTTCCCGGAAGACGAAGAGGCCGGGTACGTAGCCGCATCGATGCTGGTCGACTATCTGTCGGGCCAAGAGAAGCAGGCCAGCTCGCACGCGCAGGTCGTCGCTGACCTCCGCAAAGAAGCACAGGCGGACGCAGAAGCGTATCACGGTTTCCTCCAGGGGTACACCGACAGCCTCACCAAGCAGTCCATGCCGGCCGGTCTCGAAGGTCTGATGGGCGGCGGCGGTGGCGAGGGTGGACCTCCGATGCCGGAAGGCGAAATGCCTCCGGAAGGTGGCGGGGGAGACGAAGAAGCCGCTATGGCCGCACTCGCAGGTGCCGGTGGACCGGGCGGGGAAGGTGGCGAAGAAGGCGGCGGGGAACTCGATGACGAAACTGTCATTGACGCTCTGGCTGAGGCACTCGACGAGGCAGGCGTAACGCCCGAAGAGCTGGCCGAGGCCGTCGCAGAGGCGCAGGGTGGAGGAGGCGAAGCTCCCATGGGCGGCGAAGGCGCAGAAGGTGCGCTGGCCGGTCTGGGTGGCGGAGCCCCGATGGGCGGACCCGAGGGTGGACCTCCCATGGAAGTCGCTGCCGCAGCCACTCGTGCGCGGACAAAGTCGGCAGCAGCGAGCAAGAAGGGCGCGCTAAAGGCCGCCGTCCGGCAGCTCGTTCGTGGTCAGTAGAGCCAGCAGGGAAAGGGACAGAGTAATGCCCGAGAAGATCCAGGTTGCACCGGCCCTGCTCCAGCGGATGGTTGGCTTCATCGAGAAGTCTGGTAAGGCAATCGAGAAGCTAAGGGCCGACCGCGAGCAGGCCAAGCAGGCAGCACCGGAAGCCGTCAAGATGCTCGTGAAGCAGGGACTTCTGGACCCGGCCCGAGCAGAGGACGCCGCAAGCGCCCTCGGCGAGAGCCACACACGCACCATCGAGACGCTGCGCCGCACGGCGACGCACGTCAAGAATGCTGCGGAAGGCGCCCCGGCGCCGATGGGTCAGCCGGCTGCCCCGATGGGCAAGCAGGCGTCGGTAGCTCCGAAGACGAACATGGAGCAGGCCGACGAAGACTTCCTGTCGAAGTTCGGATTCTAGTTCGACGCTGAGCGGAGTTCGGACAGTGCCGCACCCCGCATAGGCCATAGCAAGAAGGAGACTTAGCATGCCAGGAACGTTCACCCCGGCACAGATGTTCGACCACGAGCTGAACGCGGTCAAGGGATGGCCGTCGCCGTACGCTGTCGACTACTCGGCAGAGTACGCGTCGGGTGTCACCGGTCTGTTCGCCGGCAATGTCGTATCGCTCGACGCAAACGGCAAGTTCGTCAAGGGCTTCAACACGGACCGAGCCATGGCGATCTTCCTCCTCCAGAACCAGTCGGACTTCGACGTGCTCTCTGACGTAGGAAACATCTCGGGCGGCAAGGGCTCCGGCCTGGTCGCTTGCGGTGCCTACGAGCTGCAGAGCACCGAGTTCGCCACGGCATCGTACGCGCCGAACGACACGCTGACAGCGGATGCCGATGGCATCCTCGAAGCCGGCGTGGCGTACACCGACCCGATCTGCGGCGTCGTTTCCGCCGGTCAGTCGGACAGCGAGCACGATGCGACGATCAAGCTGCTGGCCTTCTGGCCGGTATGGTTGCCCGTCGCGCCCTAACGGTTAGGGCAGCCTGATTGTTCTGAGAGGAACAGGGTATAAGGGTTGGGCTCAGTGAGAGGCAATGGCTGCCGCCTGCTGAGCCTGACAAGGACGCAAGAAGGGATTGACAGATGCCTACCCCGAAAGAAGTGAATGCGGCCGTACTCGACGCACTCGGCCAGCCCGGGATGGAAAAGACGGCGCAGGACGCCGTCAATGAGTACATCCGGGTGCGGATGCGTGAAGACGGGTTCACCCGTCGGATCATCCCGCCGGTCCAGATCACGAACGACGAGCTGGATCGCCAGGTCGACACGGACAAGCCGGTCAAGATCGTGGACAAGGAACCGAACTCGCCCGCAGCGATCTCCGTTCCGTTCGGAACCTTGCCCATGAACCGCTACATCCGTGGCCCGAGGTTCCGGGTGATGTTCGATCGAATCATGACGCCCCGATTCACGAAGGACATCGAGGAACTGCGCACGTACGACATGGATATCCGCCAGATCCTGTCGGACAACTCGATCAAGGACATGCTGGCCGAGGAAGATGGCAAGTTCGTCCTCACCGTGAACTCGCTGCTCGGTTCGCAGGGTGCAACGGTCCCCGAGACCGGCACCATTCAGTGGCGCGGCATCGCCGGTGGAATCACCCGCGATACGCTGGCAGAATCGATGAAGATTCTCCCGCAGACGCCCAGCCACCTGAACGTCTCGACGGCGCTCGTCAACAACGTCACGATCTGGGACATCGTGAAGTTCGGACGTGACGAGGTCGGTGGCGACTTGTCCCAGGAACTGCTGGAGCGCGGCTTCGCAGAGCGCGAGCTGTTCGGTGTCCGCTGGATCGTCACGATCAAGCGCGACCTGGTGCCGGACGGGACGGTCTTCTACTTCGCCGAGCCGAAGTTCCTCGGCAAGTTCTACGTCCTCGAAGACACCACGATGTACATCGACCGCAAGGCATTCATGCTCGAATTCTTCGCGTACGAGTGCCTCGGCTGCTGCATCGCGAACGTCGCCGCCGTCGCCCGCGCCGACTTCTAGTCGACGTCGAGCAGATAGCAGGAAGCGTTAGGGCGTGCCGGTGATGTAGCCCTGTGGAAGTTCAACCCGTGGAGGGTGGTCGACCGGCGACCACCCAACACACAGAACAACGGAGCGACCGATGAGCGGCACTCAGCTGGATCCGGCGGGCGCGCAGGCCGTCCTCTTCGAGGACATCTACCTGCCCGCATTCGTCGAGAAGTGCGCTGCGCTCGGCCTATCGTTCAACGATCAGGCGAGTCTGCAGAGCGCACTCGAAAGCGTCGCTATGCTCAAGTCCGCCGAGACGACACAGAGTGTCGATCTCACGAAGTCCGCAGCTGCCGATCTGCGCAGTGCAATGGGCGTCCCCCAGCCGGAGGACACTCAGCGCGCCGCAGAAGAGCAGAAGCAGGCGGCGGCACAGGCGCAGAGCGACCGCGTTCGCGGAGCGATCGATTCACTGATCGCCTCGCAAGGCTAGCTCGCTAGAACAGGAACGTCATGGGCGGTGCAGGACGGAAGGACATTCAGGGCTCTGCGATCACCGAGCGCAAGACGTATCGCGAGGTGGACGCCGTAGACTCTGACATCAATGACTTCACCGAGGTCATCGATACCCGGACGGACGACAACGAACAGTCGGTCTCCCGGGGCGCCGACAACGCACTCGCTCTCTACGTGATCCTTGGCGGAGATGCCACAGCCGCGACGCTGCAGCTGTATGCCAAGGGAACGGACGAGTCTGAAGAGGGCGAATCTAGCAGCTCGTCACCGTCAGGTGCTAGCTCGGAGTGGTGTTTCTACGAAGAGTTCAGCGTTGACGTGAAGAACCTCCTCAAGTGGTTCAGTCTGCCGGCGAGCGAGTACAAGGTGATGGTCACAGTTCTTACCGGCGCAGGTGAGGTGATCATCAGGGAAGCACATGCTGCGTAAGGAACGGTGAATCATGGCTCTGACGAAAGTCATCAACACGTCGGGAGCTGAGAAGTATTTCGGCTTCCTACCCGACCACGGCAAGACCATGGCCGACAACGAGGAGATCACGCTGGACGGTGACCTTCGAACGGCGTTGGCCGGCGGACGCAACCGGTACAACCGGTCCCGCGAGTTGGCGGCGTTGCAAGACGCTTGCGACAACGGGGAACTCTGCTTGGTCGAGGTTGCCGAGACGTGCTGCTCCAGCAGCTCGGCGCCGTAAGGCCAGCCCACGGAATGTAGACGCGCTTGGTGCTGTGTTAGCGGTCCCCGCGCGAGCGGGGACTGCTCACAGCGTAGCTACTGAGAGCTTTAGCGTGGGTACAACTGCATGGCAACTTCGAGCAGCAGTGGCGACGACCGCCGCTACATAGTCCTCAAGCGCGGCGCCCTCCACGAATATGTAGAGGGACGCACGCAGGGTTACAAGCTGCGACTCGATGTTGAGGAAGCGCACCGCGTCGATTCGAACATCTTCGTGTTTCAACGCCGCCCGGCCACGCTGCCCAGCGGCGACCCCATTGACGAATTCTCGAACATCGCATCACCGTCCGACCTGGTTGAGTACCCCGTAGGCGAGCCACTACTCGGCGGCCACTTCTATCGGCTGGATTGGGTCGAACTCGTCTTCCGTAACTTGGACCTGCTCGAACAGAGCGTCCTCGACCTCGAAAATGACATCTCCGAGTTGATTCAGACGCTGAACCAGCTCGATCGGCTGGATGAAGAGACGATTCTCATCGAGCGCCCCGTAGGCGACTCAACTGACACCACGTGCGTGACCCCCGCGACGCCGTCGTCCTCGTCCTGCTCTTCGTCACCGTCCAGCTCCAGCTGGCCGTTGATGCGCTCCGTCTCACTGAAGACGAGTCAAGTCGCTGAGTACATCGAAGGCGTCACGCAGGGCTACCTCATTGATGTCGAGGTGGTCGAGGCGATTGGTCTCCCCAAGGAGATCTTCGTCTTTCACCGGGCCGCCGGCACGCTTTCCACCGACGACGAGCAGGCGAAGGACAATTTCTCGAACGTCGCGTCGCCCTCTGACATCGAAGAGTACCCCGTCGGAGAACCAGAGACCGGCATCGAGTTCTATCGTGGCCTGAAGACGTCGCTCGTCTTCCGCGACATGGACTTGCTGTCGCAGAGCCTCGCGGATCTCAAGACGGACATCTGTCTACTCCTCGAAACGTTGCAGCAGATGGACGTCTTGAGCGAGCAGATCATCGTCATCGATGAGAACTGCGTGACGCGAGAGAGCCCGCCGTGTGCGCCGATCCCGACCATGGCGCGCCTCGTCGCTATGCCGCGCCCGCCGGGGCCGTGTGACGACGCTGAGGCAGGCTTCGGCGTTGGATCCATCTGGTACGACTACAGCACTGATCCGGGCACGCTGTACGTGCTCATCTCGAACGAGCCGCACTGCCAGGCCGTCTGGCAGTCTATGGGCGAGCAGGGGCCGCCAGGCGCGACGGGCGGCACAGGCGCGACGGGGGCGGACGGCGCTGACGGACAGACCGGCGGCACAGGTGGAACCGGCGCGACGGGGGCAGACGGTGCTGACGGACAGACCGGCGGCACGGGCGGCACGGGTGGCACAGGCGGAACCGGCGCGACGGGGGCGGACGGCGCTGACGGACAGACCGGCGGCACAGGTGGAACCGGAGCCACTGGCGGCACAGGCTCAACTGGCGGAACTGGAGCCACCGGCGGAACAGGCTCGACAGGCAGCACAGGAGCCACTGGTCCCGATTCGTACGTGTTCTCCTGGTTTATGGGGGGTAACTGATGGCCTTTTCAGGCGGCGGCTCGCACGGAACATTGAACGGCACGACTCCCGTTGAAATTGCCCCTACGCCAGGTGTTGGTGTTGAGCGGTTTGTTCGCGCCATGTACATCAATAACGATAGTGGTGAATCTGTTGTGGTAACCCTATCTAAGTATGTGAGCGGCACAGACTACGATATTTGTTCAATATCACTCCGTGACGGTGATGTGCTGCAGTTTGGTGATGGGGATCACGTGATACTCGGAAACGGCGAGACAATCAGAGCTGTTCTCTCAACCAACCCAGCAGTCAATCCTGATTATGTAGTATCCTGGGGAGACAGGTCATGAGAATCATAAACGATCGCGGTGAGATCAAGAATATAGGTGCAGAGGGGCCTACAGGTGCCGTCGGAGCCACTGGCGCAACAGGGCTAACCGGAATTGACGGTGCAACGGGAGTGGCCGGGGAGACTGGCGAAACAGGTCTGACAGGTATCGACGGCGCGACAGGTGCAGTCGGTGGAACTGGTGCGACAGGTCTCACGGGAATCGATGGATCAACTGGCGAAATTGGAGAGACTGGAGCAACAGGTCAGACTGGCGCGACTGGGCTAACCGGAATCGATGGTGCGACGGGAGCAACGGGAGCAACCGGACTGACCGGAATAGACGGGGCAACCGGAGAAGTAGGAGGAACGGGAGCGACTGGCTCAACCGGATTAAATGGTTTGACAGGTGAAGTCGGTGAGACTGGGGCAACCGGAGCGACAGGTCTGACTGGTATCGACGGATCAACTGGCGCGATGGGCGAGACGGGAGCGACCGGGCTTACCGGCGCAACTGGTTTAACTGGAATAGATGGTGCCACCGGGGATATCGGAGCTACTGGAGCAACCGGGTGGACTGGAATCGATGGAACTACCGGAGCAACTGGTGCTGCGGGTGCTACTGGTCTCACAGGAATTGACGGCTCGACTGGTGAGGTCGGAGAGACCGGCGGTACTGGAGCTACTGGTCCCACTGGTGCGACTGGCACAACAGGCAGTACTGGAGCTACGGGTCCCACCGGTGCGACTGGCACAACGGGCGTTACCGGACCGCAGGGAGCGAGCGCAGGACAGACGTACTTCTTCTCTTCTGTTGGCGCGACGGGAATAGCCGAGAGCTACGAAAGTCTGTTGCGTGTACCGTCGTTCCTCACCGAAGACGACGAATACGTCGATATCAATCTCGCGTCTGGCGAAACGTTTATCGACGGATACATAACGATCCAGCTTGATCCGGGAACGCTCACAATTCCTGCGGGTCTTTGGCACTTCCACATGCACCACTATGTGGACTCTATCGTTGGTGTATCGACGTTTGTTTATCGCGTCTACAAGAAAGCAGCTTCAGGCGGTGCTGAAGTTGAGTTGTTCAACGTCGAGACCGTCGAGATCAATGCTCTAGCTGTCACAGAGTATGATACGGACTATGCGCAGGCAGCGGACATCGCACTGCTGGCTGACGATCGGATCGTCGTAAAGGTCTTCGCGAAGACGACATCAACTCCCAACGTGCGGCGTCTGCACTTCGTCTACGAGGGTACGACGCATGCATCTCACGTAGAGACGCCGCTCAGCGTTCAGGGCGTCATTGGCCCGACGGGTGTTACTGGCGTCACTGGTGCAACTGGCACAACAGGCAGTACTGGAGCTACTGGTGCAACCGGACTTACTGGAATCAACGGCTCAACCGGAGAAGTTGGAGAAACGGGTGCGACGGGTTCTACTGGAGCAACCGGGCTGACTGGCTTAAATGGTTCGACGGGCGCAATTGGCGAGACTGGAGCGACGGGTCTTACGGGTATTGACGGAGCGACGGGAGAGATCGGCGAGACGGGAGCGACAGGTCTTACCGGCGCTACGGGATTGACTGGAATCGATGGAGCTACCGGAGAGGTTGGAGAAACTGGCGCTACGGGTGCAACCGGGCTGACTGGAATAGATGGCGCGACCGGCGAAGTTGGTGGAACTGGTGCAACCGGGCTGACGGGAATTGACGGAGCCACAGGTGATGTCGGAGAAACTGGTGAGACCGGAGGTACCGGAGCAACTGGTTCCACAGGTCTGACAGGTATCGATGGAACTACGGGTGAAGTTGGAGCTACTGGCGAGACCGGAGTAACGGGTGCGACCGGCTCGACAGGATTAACGGGAATCGACGGAGCGACTGGTGAGGTCGGGGCAACTGGCGCTACAGGATTGACTGGCGCTACAGGTCTGACGGGAATTGACGGCGCGACTGGTGAGATCGGAGCGACGGGAGAAACCGGAGCAACGGGGGCGACCGGTCTCACAGGTATCGACGGTGCCACTGGCGAGATTGGTGAGACTGGCGGAACCGGAGCGACAGGAATCGATGGCGTAACAGGCGTGACTGGAATGACTGGTGCAACCGGGCTAACTGGTATCGATGGGGCGACAGGTGAAGCTGGAGAAACCGGAGCGACTGGCTCGACTGGCGCAACCGGCTTAACTGGCGCGACTGGTCTGACAGGAATCAACGGGTCGACTGGAGCAGTCGGTGGAACAGGCGAGACTGGCGCAACCGGCCTTACCGGCGCAACCGGAGCAACCGGAGCAACCGGTCTGACTGGTGCCGCCGGTACAACTGGAGAAGTCGGAGAAACTGGCGCGACCGGAGCTACTGGTGCTGCCGGTACTGCGGTCACGCTCAACGAGCCTGCTGGCGACAACAGCGCGGGCACCCAGGCGATCTTCGACTCAGCAGTCGTCGGTGAGTCAGTAGCATTCCCGGACCTGCTCTACCAGAAGAGCGACGGGAAGTGGTGGAAGGCCGATGCCGATGCGGCGGCATCCACGCCGGGATTGCGCATGGCATTGGAGACCAAAGCCGCTGATGAGACTTGCTCCATGCTGGTCAAAG
>Ga0307377_10004082_pt1 | contig 16094 bp, 12 predicted proteins | sample TR3MG_FD_202535 | JGI IMG/M metagenome (GOLD analysis project Ga0307377, IMG submission 202535) | Soil microbial communities from Risofladan, Vaasa, Finland - TR-3 | ecosystem: Environmental > Terrestrial > Soil > Coastal area > Acid sulfate soil | place: Finland: Risofladan, Vaasa | collected... | reverse complement strand
TACGTCGACCGGGGGATGTATGCTCCATCCCAGGTAAAAACGAGCGGGAGGGGAAACCTTTCGGTTAGCAGCTTGTCTCCAATCGCTGCGAGTCTCGCGATTGTCGACAAGCTGCCTCCCGCGCCCATCCTTCCAAAGGAGGAGGGAATGCCAGAAAAAGTTGAAACCGAAAAAGAACCCGTCGCCCATGTGAGGCGGAACGAGGACGGAAGCTGGGCTGCCCCGCAGCGGCTCGAGGAGCATCTCCTCGGGACCGCCCGGCTAGCGGAGCGCTTTGCCGCAGCCTTCGACTCGGGCCCCTGGGGATACGCGGAAGGCATCGGCCACGACACAGGGAAGGGCACCGAAGCCTGGCAGCGCTATCTCTGCACTAAGAGCGGGTACGATGAAGAAGCCAACCTCGAAACCAAGACTGGGAAGCAGGAGCATTCCGCGCCGAGCGCAAAACTGATAGAGGAGGCTCTCGGCAAGGGTATCGGGCGGATACTCTCCTACGGCATCGCCGGACACCACGCAGGCCTGGCGGATTGGCTCGGCTCTCAAGCCGCCCTCGCCTTCAGGCTGCAGAATACGAGCTCCGAAGGAATCCCCGGCAAGTATCGAGAGCAGGTAGTACGACATCGCCCTGCGCAACCGCCGTGGAAGTTCGACGCGACGGGACTCGATATGTCGCTCTGGATACGGATGCTCTTCTCCTGCTTGGTCGACGCGGACTTCCTGGACACCGAAGGGTACATGAGCCCGGGAAAGAAATCGGAAAGGAGCGGTTATCTGCCTTTGCCCGAATTGCTCGAACGCTTCAACGCGTATATGGCCGAAAAGACCAAGACGGCGCTCGGCACTGCGGATACTACCGTGAACCAGGCACGCCAACAGATTCTGGCCGATTGCCGCTCGGCCGCGCAGCTCGAGCCCGGGCTCTTCTCGCTCACGGTGCCGACAGGCGGAGGCAAGACCCTCTCGAGCATGGCCTTCTCGCTCGAGCACGCCATGAAGTACGGCAAGGAGCGCGTGATCTATGTCATCCCCTACACAAGCATCATCGAGCAGAACGCGGATGTGTTCCGCGAGGCAGTGGGAAGGGACCAGGTCGTCGAACACCACTCCAACCTGGATGACGACGATTCGACCCCCAAGGCGCGCTTGGCAGCGGAGAATTGGGACGCACCCATAATCGTCACGACCTCGGTGCAGTTCTTCGAATCCCTCTTCGCGGCCAAGACGAGCCGCTGCCGGAAGCTGCACAACATCGCGAACAGTGTCGTGGTCCTCGATGAGGCGCAGCTGGTTCCGGTCGAGTATCTCGAACCCATCCTGGCCACGATGAAACTGCTCTGCGAGCACTACAAGGTCAGCTTCGTCATGTGTACCGCTACTCAGCCGGCCTTCGAGGAACAGGACGACTTTCCGTCTTTCCCCGGATTCTCCAAAGGCAGGGTGCGCGAAATAATCCGCGATGTGCCCAGCCTCTATCGCGGGCTAAAGCGCGTCGAAGTCGAGACGCCGGCGGACTACAAGATACCGAAGACATGGGAAGAGATTGCCAACGAAATGCGGGGAGCAGATCAGGTCCTCTGCGTAGTCTCTGACCGGAGAAGCTGCAGGGAGCTTTACGCCCTCATGCCGAAGGGATCCTACCATCTATCCGCCCTCATGTGTCCCCAGCACCGGAGCGACGTCATCGCAAAAATCAAAGAGAAACTGCGGGCAGGGGAACCGATCCGTGTGGTCAGCACCCAGCTCGTGGAAGCTGGGGTCGACATCGATTTTCCCGTCGTCTACAGGGCCATGGCAGGCCTGGACTCGATAGCCCAGGCGGCGGGTCGGTGCAACCGCGAGGGGAAGCTGGACAAAGAAGGGAAGCTCGGCCGCGTGGTCGTATTCGTCCCACCCCGCAAGGCCCCCGTGGGCATACTCAGGAAGGCGAGCGAGACTGCGACTCTGATGCTCGAAGGGGGACTCGACGACCCCATCGACCATTCGGTATTTGCGCCCTATTTCTCCGAACTGTACTGGAAGGCGAATTCCCTCGACGGCAAGGGGATCATCGAGCTGCTGACCCCCGATACCGATGAGTGCGGAATCCAATTCCGCTCGGCGGCGGAGGCCTTCCGAATGATAGACGACAGCATGCAGGGGACCATACTCGTCCCCTACGGCGAAGGCGAGAAGTTCATCGGAGAACTGAGAGCCCTGGGGCCGGAGCGCTGGCTTCTCCGGAAGCTTCAGCGCTATTCGGTCAACATCTACGCGAACCAATTCGCCGACCTGCGGGACCGCGGGTCCATAGAAGAAGTGAGTCCGGGGATCTTCGTGCTGACCTGCGGCATCGAATATGACGCCACCATCGGCTTGCTCGTCGATGAGATGCCGACTGATCCTGCGGCATACATAGGCTAGAGGGAAGGAGGCAAAAATGAATGACTGGTGTCTCGAGGTCTGGGGCGACTATGCCTGCTTCACGAGGCCCGAGATGAAGGTCGAGCGGGTGAGCTACGATGTCATGACGCCCTCCGCGGCCCGCGCGATATTCGAGGCAATCCTCTGGAAGCCAGCGATCACGTGGAACATCACGAAGATCGAAGTGCTCGAACCGATACGCTGGATATCAGTGCGGCGGAACGAGGTGGGGAAGGTGTTCAGCGGTCCGACCCAGGCCCAGCTCGACGGAACAAGCGGTGCGGCGATGGGTTTTTTCATTGAGGACCATCGACAACAACGGGCAGGGCTCTTTCTGCGCGATGTGCGCTACAGAATCCACGCCTACTTCGATTTCATTCCTCCGGAAAAGCGAAAGGCCAACCACCCTGTGAGCCCGGAGCTCTGGGCGGACAGCGGAGAGGAAGGCCTGAACGCCCGGGCGGACGAGAAAGAGGCGAAATACGCCGCGATGTTCGAGCGAAGGGCGAAGAAGGGACAGTGCTTCCACAGGCCCTACCTCGGCTGCAGGGAGTTTGCCTGCGACTTTAGCCTTATCGAGGCTGCTGACGAAAGCCGAAAGCCCATCGAGAAGACCGAAGCGCTCGGCTGGATGCTCTACGACATGAACTTCAGCGACCCCCTCAATCCCAAGCCTGAGTTCTTCCGCGCGAGCCTCGAGCACGGCGTCGTGAACACCGATCGGCGGACGGTGGAGGTGCGAGGATGATTCTGCAGGGGCTCAAGGAGTACTACGACAGGAAGGCGGCGGACCCGGAGAGCGGGATCGCGCCGGAGGGATGGGAGTGGAAGGAAATCCCCTTCATCGTTGTGCTCGACCTAAAAGGAAATTTCAAGCAGCTAGAAGACACGAGGGAAGGCGATGGCAAGAAAACTCGGGGGAAGGAATTTCTCGTTCCGATGGGAGAAAAAAAGGCATCGGGAATAAAGTCGAATCTTCTTTGGGAAGTTCCTGCCTATGTATTCGGGATCGCAAATACAGATGGGCTTAACGAAGAAAAAGCAGCGAAGGCCAAAGAACGCGCGAAGGACCAAAAAAGGGCCTTCATCGAGCGAATCAAGAACGATTTGCCTGAAACGGCCCGGACCAAGGCCCTGCTCGGATTCCTGTCCGCAATCGAGCGGGAAACCCTCGAACGTATGCCGGGGTGGGAGGACATTTACCAGAACAATTCAGTGATCAGTTTTCGGTTCGAAGACGAACGAGATCTGTTCTGCCGGTCCGAAGAAGTGCTCACCGCTCTATGCGACCCAAATAGCGTGGGACAGGCTGATGGTGTCTGTCTCGTATCCGGAGAAGCGGACCGAATCAGCGAGCTGCACAGGTCCATAAAAGGCGTCTATGGAGCCCAGACCTCCGGAGCGAACATCGTCTCGTTCAACCTCGACGCATTTCGCTCGTTCGGGAAAAGGCAAGGAGCAAACGCGCCAGTCGGAGAGAAAGCCATGTTCGCCTATACGACAGCCCTCAACACTCTGCTGTCGCGGGATTCGGCACAGCGCCTTCAAGTCGGCGACGCCTCGGCTGTTTTCTGGTCGGCAAGGAAAACTAGTTTCGAGTCAGACTTTGCATTCTTCTTCAAGGAACCGGAAAAGGACAATCCCGACGCCGGTATTCGGCGCATCCGGAACCTTGTCGGGTCACCGAAGACCGGGGCCTACCTCGAAGATTCCGGAGACGAGAAGTTCTACATCCTCGGCCTTTCCCCCAATGCCGCGCGCATTTCGGTCCGCTTTTGGCAGATAGGAACCATTGCAGAATTCGCAGACAGGATTCGCCGGCACTTTGAGGACCTCAGAATCATGAAGCCGCCAAAGGAGCCAGAATTCTACTCTCTCTGGCGACTCCTGGTGAACATCGCGACCCAGGATAAAAGCGAGAATATCCCACCCAACGTGGCGGGAGACTTCATGCGCTCGATTCTGAATGGGACACCTTATCCGCAGACGCTCCTGCAGTCGACCCTCCGTCGCATCCGTAGCGACACAGAGAACCGAGTCAAACCGGTTCGCGCGGCACTGATAAAGGCATACCTCAATAGATACTTGCGCGCGCATCCCAACAAAGGAGAAAAGGAGATAGAGATGGCACTCGACACGGAACAGCCGTCGGTCGGCTATCAGCTCGGGCGGCTCTTCGCCGTTCTCGAGAAGATTCAGGAAGAGGCTAGCCCCGGCCTCAACGCCACGATCCGGGAGCGCTATTACGGTTCGGCATGCAGCTCGCCGGTGACCGTTTTTGGGACGCTCATGCGTCTCAAGAATCATCATCTGCCGAAACTGGAAAACAAAGGTCGAGCGGTGAATCTCGAAAAGCTCGTGGGCGAAATTGTTGATCACTTCGACGATTTCCCGGCCCATCTCGACCTGCACGAGCAGGGCAGGTTTGCCATCGGCTACTACCACCAAAGGCAAGATTTTTTTACAAAGAAAGACTAACCCCCGACCAGAAAAGAAAGGAGAAAGAACATGGATCTGAGCAAGCGTTACGATTTCGTACTTTTTTTCGATGTGAAAGACGGTAACCCCAACGGCGACCCCGATGCCGGCAACCTCCCCAGAGTCGATGCGGAAACCGGCAACGGCCTCGTTACCGATGTATGCCTGAAGCGGAAGGTACGGAATTATATCGGCCTCCTCAAGGGCGAGCAACCACCTTACGAGATTTACGTGAAGGAAAAGGCAGTTCTCAACAACCAAAATGCGCGTGCGTACCAGGCGCTGGGAATAGATCTAAGCAAGGACGAAGGAAAACGTAAGGGAGGAGACAAGGTCGAAGAGGCCCGCACCTGGATGTGCAAGAATTTTTACGACATTCGGACCTTCGGCGCGGTTATGTCGACGGGCATCAACTGTGGTCAGGTCAGGGGCCCGGTACAGCTGACCTTTGCCCGATCCGTCGAACAAGTCGTTTCTTCGGAACACAGCATCACGCGCATGGCCGTCGCTACCGAAGTCGAGGCAGAAAAGCAAGGTGGTGACAATCGCACCATGGGCCGCAAGTTCACCGTGCCCTACGGGCTCTACCGGACCCATGGTTTTGTCTCCGCCCCCCTCGCGAGGCAGACAGGCTTCTCCCAGGAAGACCTCGATCTCTTCTGGGAGGCCCTGCAGAACATGTTCGAGAACGACCGCTCCGCCGCCCGTGGTCTCATGAGCGCGCGCAGGCTCGTCATTTTCGAGCACCCCTCCCTCATGGGCAACGCGAGCGCCCAGGATCTTTTCGACCGGGTGAAGGCCGAGCGAGCGACTGACGCGGGCAAGGCGGCGAGGGAGTTCTCGGATTATAGAGTCACCTTGGACGGGAAGGAGCTCAAAGAATTCAAGGCAATTGTCGCGGTGTGAAATCCGATGAGGAGAGGGCGAAAGGAGCATTTCGCCCTCTCCTTGTCTCAAGGAAGAAGATATATACAACATGCCGACAGAAGAGGCAGGACAGGAGGAAGGTCGAGCTATGCAGACAACCGATCCGATCGCTCGGACAAACCCGATGAGCGATGATCGCGACGAGACTATCGACCCCCGCGCCCTCCTGCCTGCGCTTTCGCGGTCCGAGCTGGAGCGAATTCTCAGGGAGCGATTGGAAGAAGGCGATGATTCTCTTGGTCGGCTCATCGTATCGGTGCAGGCGGAGAAGGCCGACGAGCGCAGTCCCGCGGCGATCGTGGAGAGATTGGTGCGCCGGTACCTGCCCAGGGGAGAGTACGGCTCTATCGAGGACAGCAATGGCTTCGCAGTGGAGCTTCGACGGATCTTCGACCGGGCGGAGCATGCGGCGAACAGCGGCGCATGTCGCTTCGCCGTCGAGCTGATCGAGAAGGCTATCGAAGCCTCGGCTCCCCACGCCTTCGATGGCGCGGACGAAGAGGGCGAGATCATGGATGCCGTGGAGGAAGGGCTTGAAAAGCTCACCGAGATCGCCCAGGCGCCCGGGTCCGATCCCGCGGCTCTCCACGAGATCGGGACCTGGGCGCTCGGGGGCGTCGACGCTTCCTGGGCCTGCGATGGCGATTCCTGGGACATGACCTGCCTCGAACTCGCGGCCCTTTCCGCCCGTAGCGAGATGGAGACCCGGGAAGTCCTCGACCGCTGTTCGCGCTTCACGGAGAGCCGACGCCCGGATTGGGACTGGACGTATCACGCCGAACGGGCGGCTCTCGCCGCCGCCGGCCTGCTCAAGCGGGGCGGCGACGAGGCGGAGCGGCGCGAGTATATCAAGGCCCATCTCGACCTGTCCGAAATCCGCGCTCTGGCAGTGGACGAGGCGATGGCGACGCAGGATTACGAGCGCGCGATCGAGCTATGCAGGGAGTTGCTCTCGACAGACAGCGCAGGGGATGGGAAGCTGTCGACCGAAGCCTTCGCCGAACGACTGATCGAGGCCCTGGACCGGAGGGAAGACAAGAACGAGGCGGCGCGAGAGCTCGAAGGCCTCGTCGTACGATCTTTCTCTCAAGGCCGCTTCGCTGCGCTCAAGAAGCGATATGCCGAACTCGGTTCCTGGAGCGAGGCGTTGGACCGGATCATCGCGGCCCTGGGGGAAAGCCGCTGTTTGCACGCCCTCGCCGCGATCTATAAAGCCGAGGGCATGAATGAGAGGCTCCTCACCCTCGCGAGGGAGGATGGCTTTCTATTTGAAGAGCACCTCGACACGATCGGCCGCGCGTACCCCGATGAAGCCTCCTGTTTCCTCAAGAACAAAGTCGAGCGCGAGCTGAGAAGCACGTCGAGTCGTGGCACCTACGCCCGCAGCGCCGAGACTATTCTTCGATACAGTCGCTATGCGGGGGAAAAGGCCGCCCAGGTGCTGATCGATTCCCTGATTGCCGCCTATCCGGCCCGCCGCGCCATGCGGGAGGAACTCGGGCGTGCGCGGCGAGAAGTAGGTTCGGCGAAGTAGGGAATGATGCGGCTGGCAGCGAGTTCGCCGACTTTCGAATGCCCGCAGCTTGACGCATGTAAGGAATTCCCTTACTTTTTAATGGTAAGGATTTTCCTTTCCCATGGAGGCCTCCATGATAACGAGCAAGCTTACCAGCAAGGCGCAGACGACGATTCCCCAGCCGATACGGACGGCCCTGCACCTGAAGGCGGGCGATGAGATCGCCTATGCGATCGAGGGCGACCGGGTGATCCTGACGCGCGCCGCCGGCGAAAATGGGGACGACCCCTTCGCGACCTTCGGCGAATGGGACTCGGACGCGGATCGGCGGGCCTATGCCCAGCTTTGAGGCCTGGGACATCGTCAAGGTTCCCTTTCCCTATACGGATCGCCCCGTGCGCGAGCGGAGACCGGCATTGGTCGTGGGAACGAAGGGAAGCCAGGAACGCCACGGCCTTTTGTGGGTAATGATGATCACGAGCTCGGAGAATCGAGGCTGGCCCGGCGACGTCGTCGTATCCGATCTCAAGAAAGCCGGGCTGCCGGCGGCATCGGTGATCCGCACAGCCAAGATTGCGACGATCGAGGCGAACGAGACCGAACGCATCGGATCGCTGCCGACGGACGATCGGGCGGCCGTGCGGGATCAGCTACTCTCGATCATCGCCGATGTCGCGGGAACTCCACGTCGAAAATAGACCGAGGAGGCGCCGTTTGTTTTCCGAAGACGAGCTTCTGCCGATCTCTGGCCTGCAGCACGTCCTCTATTGCGAACGCCAGTTCGCGCTCATCCACGTGGAGCAGCTCTGGGAGGAGAATCGCTTTACGGCGGAGGGCGAGGTGCTGCACGAGCGGGTGGATGCGGAGGGACACGAGTCGCGGCGGCTCTTCCGGCAGGAGTACGGGATGGCGATCCGCTCGCTCGAGTATGGGCTCATAGGGAAGTGCGATCTCGTGGAGCTGTACCTGAAGAGCGAGGGCGGGGTGGCCGAGGCGGTGCCGGTTGAGTTCAAGCGCGGCAAAGACAAGGAGGAGGACTGGGACCGGGTGCAGCTCTGCGCCCAGGCGCTGTGCCTCGAGGAGATGCTCGGGACGAGCGCGGCGCGGGGGGCCTTCTACTATCTCGGCGCGCACCGAAGGACGAATCTGGAGCTCTCCGCGGCCCTGCGCGCGGCGACCGTGGCGGCCATCGGCCGGGCGAGGGCGATTCTGGACTCGGGCGAGACGCCGGCGGCCGCTTACGAGCGCGCGAAGTGCGACCGCTGCTCGCTCGTCGAGCCCTGCATGCCCGGGGCAGTCGGGCGCGGGGGAAAGAACGTGGGCCGGTTCGTCCAGGCCCAGCTGGCAGCGATGCGAAAGGAGTGCTCCTGATGCGCAAGCTTCTGAACACGCTCTACGTGAGCTCGCAGGGCTCGTACCTGCGCAAGGAGGGCGAGACGGTGGTGGTGGAGCGGGAGCAGGCGAAGGTGCTGCAGCTCCCCATCCACACGATAGGCGGCATCGTCTGCTTCGGGAACGTGCTCTGCTCGCCCTTCCTCCTCGGATTCTGCGCGGAGCGGGACATCGCCGTGTCGTTCCTCTCGGAGCACGGGAGGTTCCTCGCTGCGGTGCGCGGTCCGGTGTCGGGCAATGTGCTCTTGCGGCGCCGGCAATACCGGATGGCCGACGACGAGGCGACGACGCGGGCTATAGCCGCGAACATCGTGGCGGGGAAGCTCGCGAACTCGCGCGTGGTCCTGAACCGGGCGATCCGCGATCACGGCGAGGCGATCGACTCAGGCTCGCTCAAGAGCGCCTCCTCGGCCATAGACCGGCTCATCGACGAGATCGGGAAAGCCCCCGACGCCGACGCTCTGCGCGGCCTGGAGGGCATGGCGGCGGCCGAATATTTCGGGGTCTACGATCAGCTCATCGTCGACCAGAAAGAAGCCTTCCACTTCGGAGAACGCAACAGGAGGCCGCCGCTCGATCCGGTGAACGCGCTGCTTTCCTTCATCTACACGCTCCTCGCCCACGATGTCCGATCGGCATTGGAGACGGTCGGGCTCGATCCGGCCGTAGGTTTCCTGCATCGTGACAGGCCGGGACGGCCGGGGCTCGCCCTCGACCTCATGGAGGAGTTCAGGCCCTCGATCGCCGACCGCCTCGTGCTGTCGCTTATCAACCGCAGGCAGGTCGAGGCGAAAGGCTTCAAACAGGCGCAGAACGGCGCCGTGGTCATGGACGAGGCGACGCGCAAGGTGGTCCTCGTAGAGTACCAGAATCGGAAGCAGGACGAGGTTATGCATCCCTACATCGAGGAGAAGATTCCCGTCGGACTGCTCTTCTTCGTCCAGGCGAACCTCATGGCGCGCTTCATCCGCGGCGACATCGACGGCTACCCGCCGTTCTTCTGGAGGTGACGGGATGCTCGTCCTCGTGAGCTACGACGTGGCCATCACGACGCCGGGAGGGAAGCGCCGGCTGCGCCAGGTGGCGAAAACCTGCGTCAACTTCGGGCAACGGGTCCAGTTCAGCGTCTTCGAATGCGTCGTCGACCCGGCGCAGTGGGTGACGCTGAAAACCCGGCTCGAGCGCATCATCGACGCGGAAACGGACAGTCTCCGCTACTACTATCTCGGCTCCAACTGGAAGCGGAAGGTCGAGCACATCGGCGCCAAACCGAGCACCGACCTCGACGAGCCGCTCATCGTGTGATAGCGTGATGAGCGGTTTCACCCACCATTTAGCCACTCCGATTCTTTCTCCTTTCTTTCCCCTAGAGCCAAATCTCCGGCGCGAACCGGAATGACACAGCGGATGCCGGACCTTTCGCGCATAGGATAAGTGCTTATCCTAAAGATATTTGAAAATGCAGGGAAGGTAATCATCGCCTTCGCATCCCATGGCCGAATCGGGTTCGCGCCCTTGCACGCCCAATGCGTTTTGTGGTAGCAAATTAGCCGTGACACAGTCGCGCCCCGCGCGGGCGCGTGGATTGAAACTCCCTGAGCGATCGTGGAGGGAATGAAGTCGTCGGGTCGCGCCCCGCGCGGGCGCGTGGATTGAAACGAGGTAGACCTGGCAATTGTGGTGCAGTTGCATGGTCGCGCCCCGCGCGGGCGCGTGGATTGAAACATTCGCGATTTGCTGGACGGTATTCCCCGACCACTGGTCGCGCCCCGCGCGGGCGCGTGGATTGAAACGTGCGGCGGCTGCCACCAACCGAAATAGTCCTCGGTCGCGCCCCGCGCGGGCGCGTGGATTGAAACCCCATTGGATGGAATCGTTTTTGTCGGAGTAGAGTCGCGCCCCGCGCGGGCGCGTGGATTGAAACTTCGAATAGACAGCCTTTATTCCCGCTGCCGCGTTGGTCGCGCCCCGCGCGGGCGCGTGGATTGAAACTTTGGTTGGAGCGGTGTCCCACTTGCTTGATTCTCGTCGCGCCCCGCGCGGGCGCGTGGATTGAAACACGGGTTCAGTCTCCCGCCACAGTGGCCGGCTTGTCGCGCCCCGCGCGGGCGCGTGGATTGAAACAATATGATGAACGTCACCTTTTCCGCGTCTATCGGTCGCGCCCCGCGCGGGCGCGTGGATTGAAACAACATGAATTTCAAACCTGATCCCATGTGGAACGGTCGCGCCCCGCGCGGGCGCGTGGATTGAAACCCTGGACTCGTCGTCGATCGTGCCATCCGTCGCCCGTCGCGCCCCGCGCGGGCGCGTGGATTGAAACTCTTATCGTTGTCCTCTATCCCCATCTCCGCCGCGGTCGCGCCCCGCGCGGGCGCGTGGATTGAAACTCGGCGGATCCCTGAAAATGGCGAGCGCCCAATGTCGCGCCCCGCGCGGGCGCGTGGATTGAAACTCGATGATGGGCTGAAGCTTCACGAGGAGGCCGGGTCGCGCCCCGCGCGGGCGCGTGGATTGAAACCCGACTTAGTAGGCCGATTCCGAGAATCGTCTTGGTCGCGCCCCGCGCGGGCGCGTGGATTGAAACCGCCCGCATCAAGGAACTTGTCGAGATCGGGCATGGTCGCGCCCCGCGCGGGCGCGTGGATTGAAACCTATGCCGCCATCCGTTCCGGCATCGCCCGTGCCGAGTCGCGCCCCGCGCGGGCGCGTGGATTGAAACAGGGCCGTATGATTAACCTTGACCGGGCGACGAGTCGCGCCCCGCGCGGGCGCGTGGATTGAAACCTGCGAGCCCCATGCGCTATCCGAGTATTTGACGTCGCGCCCCGCGCGGGCGCGTGGATTGAAACACCGTCATGGCCTACCAGCAACAGGTCCACGACGGTCGCGCCCCGCGCGGGCGCGTGGATTGAAACATGCCCCATGCTCCGATCTTCGGCTTGATGATGAGTCGCGCCCCGCGCGGGCGCGTGGATTGAAACCTTGGCGCCCTACCGGACTCTTGACCGGCGGCTCGTCGCGCCCCGCGCGGGCGCGTGGATTGAAACAGCGACGGTGACGGCAGGGGGTAGACGATGGATCAGGTCGCGCCCCGCGCGGGCGCGTGGATTGAAACTGACTCAATCCGCGGTCGAGGAGCATGGCGGGAGGTCGCGCCCCGCGCGGGCGCGTGGATTGAAACATCGCGCTCTGGCGGGGCAACACCATGTCCGCCGGTCGCGCCCCGCGCGGGCGCGTGGATTGAAACGACTTGCCGGATATCGAGAATGAGCCCGTCTCGCGTCGCGCCCCGCGCGGGCGCGTGGATTGAAACTCTACATCGACGCCAGGGGGCGCCGCGCTTACATGTCGCGCCCCGCGCGGGCGCGTGGATTGAAACCATAGGTCATCGAGAAGCTCGTCAGCATGGGCTCGTCGCGCCCCGCGCGGGCGCGTGGATTGAAACATGCGAAGCTCGGGGAGAATAAAAGCACCATCATGTCGCGCCCCGCGCGGGCGCGTGGATTGAAACTCCGCAGGCAATTGTAATGCCAGCATGCGAAACGCGTCGCGCCCCGCGCGGGCGCGTGGATTGAAACAAACCTGATCCCATGTGGAACGATTTCATCTCCTGTCGCGCCCCGCGCGGGCGCGTGGATTGAAACTAGACCCTGCGGAACGGGACACGATCAGCCCGCCATGTCGCGCCCCGCGCGGGCGCGTGGATTGAAACCTTGTAGCGCTTCTCCAGGAAATCGAGCGCCTCTGTCGCGCCCCGCGCGGGCGCGTGGATTGAAACCTTTATAGACTGGCCAAAAACGCGACGGCGTGCGTCGCGCCCCGCGCGGGCGCGTGGATTGAAACTCTCGTATAGCCCAGACTCTGCAATAAACGAATAAGTCGCGCCCCGCGCGGGCGCGTGGATTGAAACTGTTGTACACCGCGCGTCGTACCTGCGTCTGTTCGTCGCGCCCCGCGCGGGCGCGTGGATTGAAACAAAACATTAGCAGTTTATGACGGTGCAGTAGGATGTCGCGCCCCGCGCGGGCGCGTGGATTGAAACCGGAGGATCGCCTCCACGCTGTTGTTGGTCTGCAGTCGCGCCCCGCGCGGGCGCGTGGATTGAAACGTCGGATCGTTCATCCAGATCGCAAGCGCATCCTGTCGCGCCCCGCGCGGGCGCGTGGATTGAAACCTCGATAGACACCTTGCCATCACGGATCGCCTGGTCGCGCCCCGCGCGGGCGCGTGGATTGAAACGACCGACGAGCGCTGGCATATGCGGGGATGGTCGTGTCGCGCCCCGCGCGGGCGCGTGGATTGAAACGAGGCTCATGCCGTGGCCCCCCCCCTTCGGCGCCTGTCGCGCCCCGCGCGGGCGCGTGGATTGAAACTGCGCGAGTTCATTCCGGGTTTGCTCGTCTTCGGGTCGCGCCCCGCGCGGGCGCGTGGATTGAAACGAGTTCGGCGATTCTCCTCTCGTCCCTCTCGTGAGTCGCGCCCCGCGCGGGCGCGTGGATTGAAACGCGTCGTGGACCTCTTGGGCCCGCCTGGCATCCGGTCGCGCCCCGCGCGGGCGCGTGGATTGAAACCTACAACCGGCGTCGACCTCGGCCCACCTGGCGCAGGTCGCGCCCCGCGCGGGCGCGTGGATTGAAACCCGAGAAGCAGAAGACGGCAATGTCGACAGCGTCAGTCGCGCCCCGCGCGGGCGCGTGGATTGAAACTGATATATAGTTCCTACCTAGTAAACAACGGTATGTCGCGCCCCGCGCGGGCGCGTGGATTGAAACCGGGCGATCCTCGGGGTAGCTGAGAAGGGACCGGAAGTCGCGCCCCGCGCGGGCGCGTGGATTGAAACCTCTCCCCGCCCGGACGGCCACGGCCCTCGCCGAGTCGCGCCCCGCGCGGGCGCGTGGATTGAAACGGGGCTGCTCGCGATGATCTCCATCATCGCGTCGGTCGCGCCCCGCGCGGGCGCGTGGATTGAAACTCTATCTTCCGAATGCGCCCTTCACGATGCCGCCGTCGCGCCCCGCGCGGGCGCGTGGATTGAAACTCATTCTGGAGCTGACTCTGGATTTTGTCGGCCTGTCGCGCCCCGCGCGGGCGCGTGGATTGAAACTTCCTGGCGTGCCGATCCAGTCTTCTGCGCCGCCATGTCGCGCCCCGCGCGGGCGCGTGGATTGAAACACGGGAGGTTCGGGAAGTTATTCGGTGTCGAACGTCGCGCCCCGCGCGGGCGCGTGGATTGAAACTTCTCTATCGGCGGCTCGCGCCTGCAAGACGTGGGTCGCGCCCCGCGCGGGCGCGTGGATTGAAACCTCGACCTCGCTTTCATCGATTCGACAAATATCCCGTCGCGCCCCGCGCGGGCGCGTGGATTGAAACAGCCACTCGACGTCCCCGATGACCGCGAAGGCGGCGTCGCGCCCCGCGCGGGCGCGTGGATTGAAACGGAGCGGTCTCGAAACGGAATGCCCACGCGGAGGTCGCGCCCCGCGCGGGCGCGTGGATTGAAACATGGCCGAGGTCATCACGAAAATAGACACCGTGAGTCGCGCCCCGCGCGGGCGCGTGGATTGAAACCACTGGGAAGCTGTCCAAGGCCGAAGCCAATGCGTCGCGCCCCGCGCGGGCGCGTGGATTGAAACCCGCATGGTCTAAAATCACGGCGCGCGTTTTCCCGTCGCGCCCCGCGCGGGCGCGTGGATTGAAACCCCGACACCTGCGACGAGGAAGCGCTCGCCTACCGTCGCGCCCCGCGCGGGCGCGTGGATTGAAACTCCTATGACATTCCGCAAGGCTACGTCGCCGTGGTCGCGCCCCGCGCGGGCGCGTGGATTGAAACACGCGGAAGGCGGCATAATCATCCGCGTCTGGCGGTCGCGCCCCGCGCGGGCGCGTGGATTGAAACTCGATGGAATGCGCGCCGACAGCGACGGAGGCGAGTCGCGCCCCGCGCGGGCGCGTGGATTGAAACGACAAATTGCGCGCAGGGCTCGCGGATAATTTCGAGTCGCGCCCCGCGCGGGCGCGTGGATTGAAACTTGTCGAGTTCCCGCAAACACCCGGGATAGAGGGTCGCGCCCCGCGCGGGCGCGTGGATTGAAACCCTTGAGCACTTCAAGGCGAAGACAATCGACCAGAGTCGCGCCCCGCGCGGGCGCGTGGATTGAAACCTGTTGCATTGTTCCGATTGTCGACGATCCCGATGTCGCGCCCCGCGCGGGCGCGTGGATTGAAACCCGCCTTGCGCTCGTCGTCGGTGATTTCGGCGCCGTCGCGCCCCGCGCGGGCGCGTGGATTGAAACTCGACACGTCGCTCCATGTCTCGGGCTTCGGAGGGTCGCGCCCCGCGCGGGCGCGTGGATTGAAACTCTGCGCCAAGGAGTACTACCGCTACAGCCTCGGTCGCGCCCCGCGCGGGCGCGTGGATTGAAACATCGTCGTAACCTTCGCCGCGGAAGTTCTTGTACGTCGCGCCCCGCGCGGGCGCGTGGATTGAAACGGGCAATCTATGTGCTTGAAGCAGGTAATATTTAGTCGCGCCCCGCGCGGGCGCGTGGATTGAAACGACGCGCGATGAGTACAGGGCGGGCACACTTCGCGTCGCGCCCCGCGCGGGCGCGTGGATTGAAACGTCTGACATGGATAGGGCCGCGAGGTGAAGCCATGTCGCGCCCCGCGCGGGCGCGTGGATTGAAACTCGGCGTCCCCATCCTCATCGCCTCGGTGCCCTAGTCGCGCCCCGCGCGGGCGCGTGGATTGAAACGAGCATGAGGCCCGAATTGACCGCATTATCGACTGTCGCGCCCCGCGCGGGCGCGTGGATTGAAACGGCAAGTCGTGATTCTAGCTCCTGTATTTCTTCAGTCGCGCCCCGCGCGGGCGCGTGGATTGAAACTCCTCGGCCTCGTGCCCACCATCCTCGGCGCCATGTCGCGCCCCGCGCGGGCGCGTGGATTGAAACTCGGTATAGTGGGCGCGAAGTTCCTTGTCGGCCGTCGCGCCCCGCGCGGGCGCGTGGATTGAAACTTCATCTTGCGCCTCCTGGCTTAGTGGGATTAATGTCGCGCCCCGCGCGGGCGCGTGGATTGAAACTGCGACGTGCTCGGGGTCGTAGCGGGGGCTGAGGGGTCGCGCCCCGCGCGGGCGCGTGGATTGAAACATTGTACTCCATAAACCTTTTGACCATACAAACGTCGCGCCCCGCGCGGGCGCGTGGATTGAAACCTCGAACGACGCAATGTCACTTGACATTGACGCCTAGTCGCGCCCCGCGCGGGCGCGTGGATTGAAACTCAAAGCTATCGACTCTGGCAAGTGGGCCAGCGGGTCGCGCCCCGCGCGGGCGCGTGGATTGAAACTCACTACGTCAAGTGGCTCTCTGCACGGT
>Ga0307377_10004081_pt1 | contig 16100 bp, 21 predicted proteins | sample TR3MG_FD_202535 | JGI IMG/M metagenome (GOLD analysis project Ga0307377, IMG submission 202535) | Soil microbial communities from Risofladan, Vaasa, Finland - TR-3 | ecosystem: Environmental > Terrestrial > Soil > Coastal area > Acid sulfate soil | place: Finland: Risofladan, Vaasa | collected... | reverse complement strand
AGCTAGAAGACGGTGGATTGCCACCGACCCAAGGCTGACCGATTCCCATCTCAAATAACTTTTCCGCACCAGCTTCTCCTGGTCGCATCTCTATGCCTACCTGCCGATCTAATGCTGCGGCACACCCCATCAAAGACATGATGAGGACAATCGATATCAGATTCTTACTCATTACCGTTTGATCTCCTTGTGTTTCTCTCTGCTTTCACCTAATTACACAGGGAGCTTAGTTCTCCCTGCCAAAACCCATTACATTGTTGAGGATAAGGCTCTATCTTTCATGTAGGATCTACATTAGTCCGATATATGCCGAGAAGAGGAGGATGATTTCCTGAAAATGTACACATTTATTATATTATTATATATCAATATAAGGAGAATTGTAGACTTTTATGAAATTCTCCTCAAATACAGCCAGATTATTTTTCATCCTACCAGGATTCAAGCACAGAATCGAGGAGATTTTTCGTCCGTTCATGGGCATAGTTATCCTATTTATATCCCCTATGAGATATATCTATAGCAGAAGCGTGTGACTGCATGACAGAACCAACGGTCGAATCGATATTTGGCGTGAATGCTGGAATGTAGATGCGCCAGTCGAAGCTCGGAAGACCTGAGAGGTGCTGTCTCAGGCAGCATTCGGAAAGCATCGGATGGGCTGAGGATCAAACGACCGATAAGTGCACGCCGTAACGAGCGCAGCATGTCGTTGGTCAGCCTTTGGATCCGAAATCCTCGCTTAGGCCCAGGATGCGGCACAAATCAAGCTGGTGCCGAAAGCGAGCGCAGGCCACACGTCGAGATTATGTCGGGTTCCCGTAAAAGGGACGCTGTGTGAGATTCCAGTGCGCTGCCGCCTCGCACTCGGCTTTAAGTCGAGTTCTTGGGCACGGGTCAGGCCTACCACTTCGGTGATTGGCTCCAGCCTATTAGGGCGCTGTGGATTTGGTGCTGGCCTGGCTTGAACTTCCGAAAAGAAGTTATCCAGTCGGTCTAAGCTCATGATTTCAACTTTTGCGCTCTTGAACTTCCGCTCGATGCTTGCAAAGATAGACTCTAGCGAGGCCGCTATAGTCTTAAGGCTTGCAATTTTCTCTTGCAGTTCGGCAACCTGATCAGGATTCCCTAAGCCAGTTGCTCGCGGTACGAACTCATCGTCATGCTCAAAAATTGTCTGCTCTGCAATCTCTTTATACAACTCATCAATATGCTCGCGAACATCAATCAAACAAGAAGGTATCTTTAGAATACCATCGTTGCCGCAAGAGCCCCGACTTCTCATAGCAATCTCGATAAGATTGGAATCCACTTTAAATCGCTTAGTCATGATTACTCCTTACTACCAAATGGTTTAAGTATCTTTTGCCCCTTTACCCCTTTATGACATCAGATAGGAAACCCCGTATTGACTTAGACCCCCTAACTCATAGGCTCCTAATAGCAGAAGCAACCAAAAGGGGAATGAGGCCCAAAGCCCTATTGACCAAATTGATCGAGGAAGCGGCTAGCCATGAGGCTAAAGCTTTAGTTGGCATAGTAGAGGCGGCATAAATGAAAGTCAAAGAGCCGCCAATTGAAGGGCCTAATAGATCCTCCGACCCAAAACGTGGCCGGTGGCAAGGATGAAGAGAAGATCGAGGCCCGCAAATAGGCCGCCCGGCTGACGGCCTAAAAGGGGCCTATCCGAGGGTGCGGCCCTCCCTACAAAGGCTCAAAAAATGAAGGCTGAAGATCTTGGGATCAATACGGTCCAAGGAACTGCTCTCATGGCAAGGTGAGATTATAGTACTAGGAAACCGCAAGTAAGAAGGAACATGCCTGGTAGGTAGAATAATGCATTAAATATACAATCTATAAATATATGCATCATCTATTAGCTTATTATTGACGACATTTTTGGTAAACCGAATGCCAGATAATCCAGGACCTGTCCTTATCATTTTCCCTACAAGTGCAATTGGATCATCTTTTGGGCTTAATACAATAACGTCTTCGAAGGAAATAGAGGTCTTTGATGTCGCTGGCATTTCTCCAATTACCGATTGTATGAGCCTATATACTTCCTTGGGGCCTTTTTCATCTACCATAGGAGTAGCAATTAAGAGCTTCCACGCTTCAGATTCTGCAAAATAAAACCACATTGCAGCTTTTATATCAAGCATCTTCTTGTCAAGGGCTTCAATTAACTCTTTACCCTCGATGATGTTCTTTTCTACCAGTATTTGGTTATCCATTGTAGGACTCCATGAGAGGGATCTGTTATTGCATCATACAAATCCCTTGCTTTTTGTTCGCTCCATTTTTCGTAACGACTTGATTCAGTCCAAGTTGAGACAATCTGCCAAAGTAGTTTAAGCTCTTCATCTATCTTCTTATCATTGTTAAATTGAACTTCAAGACCAGCTGCTTTTAACAAGCCTTCTAATTTATGTGAATATATCGCATCTATAGTTCTACGATCTGGTGGGAAGTCGTATTCATGCGTATTCTTGGCAATGCATGCTTTAAGTGCACATTCAACTACGTATCCACAAAGATAATAGGCTCCATTATACATACGACTATCTAATAATATTTTAGCTTCATCTAACCTGATTTGTGCAAGGCTTTGGAGATCATCCCTGTTCATCCAAGTCAAACCAATCATCGCCCCCCTAATGTATTTTTCGGTCAAAAATAGCCAACAACAGACTAGCCAGGCATCTTACCGTTTTTCAGAAATATCGCTATTTGGATGTCATCATAATTGGGTTGCGTACGTGAGCTGCTGAAAAGCGCTAGCAAATAATGCAATGGATGTCTGCTGCCAAAACGGACCTCATGCATTCGATTCTCGTAATGATTTTCAGTAAGCTTCACCCACGATCCATAATTGAAAACGGGGTTGTCCCCTTATCCCGGAAAAGTGTTTATCTGAAGAGTGTCAAGTGTTGTCTTGGAGAAAATAGGACAACCCCTAGAAAGGGCCATCAGAAGAGGAAATAAGTGCGGGGGACGGGATTCGAACCCGCGAACGCCTGCGCGACAGGGCCCTCAACCCTGCTCCGTTGACCTGGCTTGGAAACCCCCGCTCTAAATGGGTTTGTAGATCGGCTTCAGGGCCGATCCTTCTTATTCTAGCTCTGCCAGCTTTGCGTCCAAGTCCTCTGCCCTCTTCTGGATCTCCTCAGCAGCATTCGCCACCAGATCCTTGGCGGGCATGCTTCCGCAACTCTCAATGGAGACCACGAATGAGTCCAGGATGGGCGCCAGCTTAATGGCTCCCGGCTCGCACGCATCAATACAGAGCTTGCACAGAGAGCATTCCAGGATATTTGTAGCTTTCGCTCTGCCTTCTTCCAGAGCCAAGACGTTTCTGGGGCAGACTTCAACGCACTTTCCGCATCCGTCGCAGGAATCAGCCACCACTATGTTGGGCTGATTCTTGTAGCCGCACAGCGTGCCAGCCTGCCACTTGGTGTGCTCTTTGCCCACATGCTTGGTGGCATAGCCCTCGATGACCAGCTTCTCGCCCTCGCCTAAGATGACGATAGGAATCTTATCGAAGGCGGGCTTGACACCGGGATCGGTGAACTGAATATCCCTGGAGTAGACCATGCCCGGCCCTTCCGAAGAGAGCATGAAATCCACCCGGCAACCGGGACAGCCGGTTCCGCCGCACTGGCACTCCTCCGGTAGGCAGAAGATATTCAGATCCTCTGCCTGCAAGGGCACCTCTCCTAACCGCAGCGAGATCTGCTCATCGAAGAGCACAGATGTGTTATCGTAGAGGCCGATCTCATCTATGGCCAACACAGGTACTTCGCTCATGCAGGCGCGGCGAATGCCATTGGCAAAAGCGGCCGACACACCGCTGAGGAGGAACCGGATGCGGGCCTCCTCGAGCAGCAGCAATTCAAACTTCAAACTCTACACCCTTCTACCCCTCTTTCCGCCGGCAGGCTTGGTGCCGTCGTGGGGTATGGGGGTCGCATCCTCTATTCTGCCAATGCGCAGGCCTGCACGAGCAAGAGCGCGTATGGCTGCCTGTGCACCCGGTCCCGGGGACCGCTGTTTGTTTCCGCCGGGCGCGCGCACTTTAACGTGAACCCCGACAATCCCCTTGTCTTTCACAGCATCTGCGACCTGCATGGCCATCTGCATGGCTGTGTAGGGAGAACTCTCGTCTCTGGCCGCCTTTACCACCATGCCGCCCGAGATCTTCGCCAAGGTCTCGGCTCCGGTCAGGTCTGTGATAGTAATAAGCGTGTTGTTAAAGGACGAGTAGATATGGGCAATGCCCCATTTTCCTTCTGCCATTATGCTTCCACCCTAGGTGTTCTGGATGCCCTCTCGGGATGGCCTTCCTTGGCCATGGGCGATCCCATGTAATAATCAATACTCATTTCCTCGCCCCGCTTCACCAGATAGCCCGGCACATCTACTCTGCGCCCGGAAACCTGAATATGGCCGTGAACGATGAACTGCCTGGACTGCTTCAAGGAATTGGCGAGCCCCTGGCGGTAGACCTGCGTCTGCAGTCTCCTCTCCAAAACGTCATTCACCTTCATGGAAAGGATGGCGTCGAGATCTCCTTCCTCTTTGAGCATTCCCAGCTTCTTTAAGCGAGCAAGAATTGCTCCTGCCTCGGGAGGTGCCTGTCCGATGGCTACGGCGGCGAGCATCTTTCTGCTGGCCTGCCTGTACTTCCTGAGAACAGCCTGAGCCTTCCACAATTCTCTCTTGTTTCTAAGGCCGTAAGCCTTGACGGCCTCAACTTCCCCAGCGATGCGTTCCGCCTGCCAGGGAGTGCGGGGCCGCTCGTACATCTTGCGGCTCTTGCCTGGATATCCCATCTTTTACCACCTACTCCTTGGATGCGGGTGCTGGTAATCCTTCTCTCCGGCGGCTTACGCCCACGATGGCGCCCGTGCGTCCGGAAGATCTGGTCTTCTGGCCCCTGACACGAAGTCCCCGCTCGTGCCTGATGCCCTTGTAGCTTCTCATCTTCTTCATGAGGTCCAGGTCTTCGCGTAGCGTCATGCTGAGGTCCATACCCATAACGTGGATATCAGTGCCGGTCTCGATATCTTCGCGGCGGTTGAGCATCCAGACGGGCAGAATCTTGGTAGCATCCTCTTCGATGACCTTCTTGAGCTTGTCTATCTCAGCATCAGGAAGAAGACCGAGTGTGGCATAGGGATCCACGCCTGCTTTAGCGGTAAAGATACTGGCGCATCTGCGGCCCACACCTTTGATGCCCGTCAGGGCCATGTGAACCTGCTTCTTTCCGGCCAGGTCTGTATTCAGAATGCGAACTATGTGCCTGAGCTCTTCATCAGCGCTCTTTTTAGGCTTTGCTTCAGCCTTTTTAGGCTTCTCTTTAACTGCATTTGGTTTTGCCAAGTTAATCCTCCAGGGAATTAATTCCTCTGGATCAGCCCCGGGTCAGAGCCCGGCGCCGCCCGCTCACCACATTGTGGGGCGATATAATCCATTGAACCAAAGTGAAGCTGTGCTTCTCGTATAAAAGACTTATGAGGTTTGTAGCTCGACCTCGTTTTGCAGGCACCATTTCCGCAGCGCCTCTTCCTCTCGACGGTTTTCGAAATCGTACCAGCTCTGCAACAGGCCCCTGTCCTCCAAGAGAGCCTTGAACCTTGCGTAGGCTCCACGCCGTCTGAAGATCTGCTGGACGAGATCGAGATCGTCCGGCAAACGCTGCTCTGCAAACTCGAAGACGAGGCTCTGCCCTAAATCAAGGTCATTCTTGTGAGGGATCTCTATGAAAGTGTCACAGTCAAACTTGTCTTCATCCAATTCATCGAGGTCTCCCCACTCGGAATGGTAATATATTTGCCATCATCCAAGCAGAGAACTGCACTATGCATTCCGTATTCTTGGGAACTTACAAAGAAGAAAGCTTCCTGGATTTCCTCGAAAGTGGCCATCTTTCTCCACTGATTCTACTTATCTAAAACTCTCTCCAATTCAGCCTTCCGGGCCTGAAGAGCGCTCAACTTTTCTTCCAATTCAGCTATCTCCTTTTTAATCTCCTTCAGCTCGGTTTTGCCTTTGGCCCTTATCAGGTATTCCGATCCCATCTCGGCTGTGATGTATTCCTCAAGCTGGCGTCTTAGAACTTTGATAAACGGACTTCCCCAAACGGAAGCGTAGCGGCATTCAAGTTTGCCGGCTTCTATGCCTTTGATGATGAAATCCTGGTCCACCTTGTACTCTTTCCTTGCCGTTTTATCGCTGAGAGTTGCACCCTTTCGATTCCATTCGCCGTATTCTGCCATTTATCCTCTCACAACGCAATTAGCTTCTGGGCTTCGCCATTTCTCTTATCCTTTTTGAATCCGCCTCAATCTTGCCACGCAATGGACTGTCCTTGAGAGCACCGAAGTACAGAGAAAGGTCCGTTCTATCCTTCTCGCCTTTGGACCCCGCATCTATCCAGAATATGCTCCTGCAAATTCGCCGATCATAAGATGAGTCCTTATCCTGATAGTCTGATGGTGGCATGATTTTTACTCCGGCAGAGAGTTGCCGGGAAAGCTCCGGCAGGCATGAATCTCGTAGATGAAGACGCCCTCTTTTGCTGCCGGATCTTCGTCCATTATCCTTTTTACTTCGTCGATATTGGCATTGAATATTCGAATCCCGGATAAATCGCTTCCGTCTGAGACCGGGGAGACAATCGACAGCATCCCTTGGGCACGGAGAGCGAAATTGCTTCTCCCATGCACCCAGATGATCTTTTCCACTCCGGCAATAATCAGATGTCTTTAGCTGGCCCATTCCGAACCGACCACAACCTGAACACACCCGGGAAGCCCTTCATGGCCACACCATCGTGCCGCTGCCATCCTAACCGTTTGTGCTGCACGCCGCCGAGCCGATCGATGTCTTCTTTGGCCCGATCGCTGAGCCAGATCTCTGCACTTTTGATGCTTCCCACCACGCGGGCGGCGAAGTTCACAGTACCACCAAACACATCGCCTTCCTCTACATGCATTGGCCCGATATGAATGCCGGCACGAATTTGTATCTGCGGGTGGCCCGTATTCCTCTGAAACGCCACCGCGTAGTCCAGCGCAGCGTCTGCAGACTTGAACGCAGCCATGAAACTGTCGCCGATGGTTTTGATCTCCCGACCTTTGAACTGGGCGATCAATTTGCGGCTTTGGGAAAAGTGTGCACGGCGGACTTCATTCATGGCTTCATCTCTGATCTCTTCTCCCAGTGCCGTCGAGCCGACAACATCGGTGAACACAATCGCCAGAGTGACCCGCTCACCGTCGGCCCATTCCTGGAAGCTCCTCGTGCTCGTCTCGCCTTTGGCCGACATAACGAAGGCATCGAAGTCCCGGTGCTGGTCGGCGGACCTGTCCATTGACTCGACTTCTGACCGGAAGTGAATCCGCTCCTTTGGCTCGGCCAGCGAAACTGTCCCTCCGCATGGACAGTTGAACGCCATCTTTCCTTTGTCCCTCAGCCGTTTCACATAACTGTCAGGAACAGGATCACCGCAATCAGGACACACGAAGAACCGCACAAGTTCCACCGTGCCATCCAGCGCGCGGCGCATGGCGTGGGCCATGACAAATTCTTCGAAGTGGAACCGTGTCTCCAGGCTAGCGTGTTCATCGAAGAACAAAATCAATCTGCCGCGAGCCTCGGCAAACTCATGCAGGAAAATTCCGCACTTGCCACCCGCCTTGGCAGTAAAGACCGCTGCATTGCGCCACATCTCCGCTCGGCCGGCAGTAAACAATCCGCTATGACCCAGCCGCACTGCCATTGTAGAATAAAGGCTCTGGACCGGCCCATCGAAAGTGATCGCCAACTCCTTGCCTTTTGGCTCGGGCGCGTCTTCGTAGTCTCTGTTAAACTGCGACGGAAAGACCAGGTAGCGGCCATCGTCTGCATTCTCCCGCAGCGCCAGGTCGTGTTGAACGAGTTCCTCCAATGTCGCATGCAACAACAACTGCTCTTGGCCACGGTCCTTTACCTTTTGCTCCTCGGGGACGTAAAATTTGCCGGACAGGGCAACTTCTTCAGCCAGCGAGCCGAGGCCATCCGGCTCCTCTTTGGCCGTGTTTACCATCGCCGAGGCATAAGCATCCAGCAGTTCTGGCTGCAGTAACAAATAACCTCCGAAGGTAAGGCAGCGGATCATGTCTCGATTTTCCAATCGCCCAATGCACGTGTCAAACTGGTCCCGAAGGTTCGCCACTTTTGCCACCGTGTCGGAATGCTTGCAGGCAAACCCGTCATAAAGCTGGCTCGCCAACGCCAGGAGCTGCCCAGTCTTCTTGACCTCAAGTAGGAACGACTTGATGTCGGCGAACAACTGCGAAGACGAAACCTCCGGAAGATTTCCCCAGTCGATCGCCTGCTCGATTGCCGCACGTAATTCCTTGATCTTCCAGCCTTCCATGGCGCTGGTCTTGAAATAACCATCAAAGCCAAACTCTTTGAGGATCGCCAGCATCCGCTCCTCGCTGATGGACACGCCTCCACGATCATTGCGTGCGGAGACCAGAAACTTCTTCATGGGCACGCCCGAAGTTCCATGACGCTGCTGCGCCAGGCACAGAGCGCGCTCCCAGTGCCTGACGCCAGCCAGAGGATCGATCTCGCTACGTGCATCGAACACCACGAGCGCAACGGCCACTTCATTCAGATGCAATTGGTGGATAACGCGATAGCCTGGCTGGCCGGCTAGGTCCCACAACAACGTCTCGCGGGTCTGTATTATTCCGCCTTCGACTTCCACCTCCCGTGAATCTAACGTCCAGACACGCCTCCCCGGCGTGGAACCCGGGTCCCCAAATGGCTGATTGTTTAGCACCAGGCTCAGGCCGGTCTTGCCCACGCCTGTGTCGCCCACCAAAACCACCTTGGCGTTGACATAGTGGGCGCTTGGCTCTGCCACTTGGCCGAGCAGGACGGAGAGATCCAGTTCCCAGATATGGATGACGCAGTCACGTTTATCTTCTGACGTGCCTGGATCCGAACCGACCGTGGCAAGGAGGGGACGACGTGGGTGGAAGGCTAGGCTAGGCCATTGTACATGATGTCCTTTCTGTTCAGATACAGAGGCAAGCTCTTGCCCAGATTCATATAGCCAAAGCCGAAAAGTGTTATCATTGCTCTTCGAAGCAATAACAGGGCACACCTGGGAAAAGGCTATGCTATCTATTATTCCTGTGTGCCCTTCTAGTGTACGCACCAATCGAAAGCCGACTGTATCAAAAAGCTTGATCGTTCTACTAACACCCGCGATGGCCAGGTAGCGGCCGACTGGATTAAAGGCAATGCCATAAGTCGCATTATCATGAGTTTCCAGCGTGCGGAGCAGCTTACCGCTGGCCGGCCCCCATAGCCTAACCTCATTACCCCCGCTGGCAAGAATTCCGTTCACTGGATCAAAGGCAAGACTATAGACAGGTTCACTATGACTTTCCAGGATGCGAAGCAGCTTACCACTGGCCAGATCCCATAGCTTAACCTCATTATCCCCGCTGGCAAGAATTCCGTTCACTGGATCAAAGGCAAGACTATAGACAGGTTCACTATGACTTTCCAAGATGCGAAGCAGCTTACCACTGGCCAGATCCCATAGCTCAATCTTTCCGGCCCATCCTACGTGGGCCAGAGTGCGGCCCGTCGAATCAATGGCAACCATATTGGCTTGTCCCTTTTGCGCTTTAAGCATGCGAAGGCACTTGCCTGTCTCGGCATCCCACAGTCGAATGCCATCATTTGAAGGAGACGCTAGCATATGTCCGTCTGGAGACCAGGCGATGCGCCCTATCCAGCTCGTGTGCCCCCGCAACGTGCGCACTAGCTTCACGCCCGGCGGCAGGTTCTTTCGCACCTCTTCGTCGGCACGCTGCCATTGTTCAACAGATTCACCACTCATACGCATCAATCCTGTTCGAGGCCGCCACTCATTGACTCTGAGCTTTCCCTTTGAGTGTCAAGCAGTTTCAGCTCGATAATTATAAACGTGCTCCTCTATTTCTGACCAATGAGTAAGAACACCACACTATTGAAGCGAGCCACTCAGGGTTGATGATCATCTTTCACCCTCGCCCCCGGTCCCTCCATCTGATGGAAGAATCCAAGATAAGAAACATTCACAGCCTACGCGTATCGATCCGCGTCCCCCCCCACCACGAATCCCGCCACCGTCAGGACCATGACAATCCGGCGCTCTTGGCCGTGCACGTTGGCCCCGTGCAGCTTTCCGTCAGCTATCTCCTGCCCGTCCCGCCTTCATCCCTTTCTTCCAGTTGCTTTGAAGAACGTGTAGCTGAACACCCCGTCCTCCTCCGTCGTTCTGTAGAGGTCCCTCACCCCAGCCTCAAAATCCCCCTTCTCAATGATCCCCGCCTCCACAGCCTGCTCCCGAACGCCCTCAATCATCGCCGTGAACGTCCTTTTGGTGAAGCCCTCCACCAGCTCGGGCCTGCTGGAATCGACATAAACCATGCGAGGGGAGACACAAACATCGGAAAAGCCCGCCTGGCAGAGCAGCGGATAAAGCTCTCTGCCAATCATGGCATTGCCGCCTGCTCTCTTCTGCAGTTCGACCTGGCACGAAATCGCTCTGTGGGCGGCTTCACTATCAGGATAGAAGTAGGCCGAACCATGGTCCCCTTCGATTGCCGTGATCGTGCCGCCGGGCTTGATGAAATCCTTGAGGATGCGGAGCGCCTCGACTGGTCGAGAGAGGTGTTCAAGAACAAAACAGATGAAAAGATGGTCGAAAGATTCCTTCTGAAAAGGCAGATTGAAAATATCACCTTGCAGAATCTGCACATTGGTCAGGCCCTCCGCAGCCACTTTCCTCCTGGCCTGGGCAGCAGAGGCTTCGGATATTTCGACTGCGGTGATCGTCGCCTGCGGGCTATTCCGGGCGAGAGGGACGGTCTGAGCTCCCACGCCACAGCCGGCTTCCAGAATGCGACATCCTGACGGAAAATGGGTATCAGAATGCAAAAGCTCTTCCAGGGTGGAGGCTTGATCCTGCAAGCGCGTGCTTTCTCTCGGATGGTAGCCATGAACGTAAGCATTAACCATGATGGCCCGTTGGCTGCTGATTTATATCAGCTTTTCCGCTGACGAGAAGCCACCCTTAGAGAGAGTTACAACAATGGCCGCAAGTTATATTTCTTTATCTGCTGTTCACTCTACTATGAGGACTCTTAGTTATCGAATCACTCTGAGAAAAGAGCCGGAAGGAGGTTATACCGTGCTGGTTCCGACACTTCCCGGATGCGTCACCTACGGAAAGACCGTGGAAGAGGCCATAGAGATGTCCAGGGATGCAATCACGGGTTATGTGGAGAGCCTCATTGAAGATGGCGAGGCCGTTCCCATAGAGGACGACCTCATCGAGTGCAGAGTAACTGTGGAGGCTCATGCCTAGGCTGCTTCCTCTTTCTCCACAAAAGGTAATAGCTATACTGGAAAAGAAAGGCTTTGTATTAAAGAAAGTCACAGGGAGCCATTACATCTTCGCACACAATGAGACTAAGAGACGTGTCACTGTGCCTTTTCACAGTAGCCAAGACATCGCCAAGGGAACCCTTCTCCAGATTTTGAAGGATGCCGGAATCAGCAGAGAAGAGCTGCAGGATCTCCTCTAGCCACCTGTGAACTTTTTAAGGCTCTGAACGCATCCTCTCACTCCACCTGCGCCCTCGCTCCCAGCTTGCTCATCTCCTGGAAGAATCCGGGATAGCTCACATCCACCGCCTCCGCCGTATCGATCTTCGTCTCGCCGGCCACAAATCCCGCCACCGTCAGGGCCATGACAATCCTGTGGTCGTGCCATCCGTGCACACTGGCCCCGTGTAGCTTTCCACCCACAATCTCCAGCCCATCCGGCCTCTCCCGGATGTCGGCTCCCATTTTGGTGAGTTCCACGGCCATGGCATGCAACCGGTCCGTCTCCTTGTGGCGCACATGCTCGGCATTGACCACGGTCGTCTTTCCTTCGGCCACCGCGCCCAGGACGGCGATGGTGGGCACCAGATCCGGCGTGCGGCTGGCGTCCACCTCCACGCCCTGCAGCTCGCCGCCCTTGATCCGGAGATCCCCTAACTCTTTGTCCCAGGAGACCTTTGCACCCATGCGGCTCAGGATATCGATGATCGCCGAGTCTCCCTGCCGGGAAGGCAGAACGCCCTTGACAGTTACCTCGCAGCCGGTGACCGCAGCCGCTGCCAGCGGGTAGGATGCCGAGGAGAAGTCTCCGGGGATGGTGTAGCTCTTCAGGCCAAAGCTCTGCCCGCCCGGCACAAAGAACTCCTGCGACTTTGCCTCAATGCGAACGCCCGCATCGGCCAGCATGTCCAAGGTTATTTCGGCGTAGGGACGCGACTTCAGATCGCCCTCGATTACTATCTCCGTGTCTGCTTCCGCCAGAGGGGCAGCGATGAGCAGTGCAGAGAGAAACTGGGAGCTGACGCCCCCGTTGAGGTGGGCCGTGCCGCCCCGCATCTTTCCCTTGATTACCAGGGGAGCCTTGCCGTTGTTGCGAATGGAAAAAGCAGTGGCGCCCAGCTCGGTGAGAGTGCTTAAGAGAGGGCCGTTGGGCCGGGTGCGAATGGAAGCGTCGCCCGTTAACACCGCGCCTTCCGTCAGGGCCGCCACAGCCGAGCAGAAGCGCAACGTGGTGCCCGAGTTGAGAACGTTGATTACATCCTCCGGAGTCTGGGGCTGGTCGGATACGCCGGTGATATTCACTTCGTCGTTAAGTGAAATCTTGGCTCCAAAGGCCTCGCTGGCAGAAACCGTGGCCCTGGTGTCTGCGGATAGGAGGGGCCGCTTAACGGTTCCGCCCGGGCCTAAGGAGGTTATGAGAATAGCGCGGTGGGTGTAGCTCTTGGAAGGTGGGGCATAGACCTCGCCGGAGAGAGAAGAGCGCTCGACTGACGCAATCATGATCGAGAAATGGCACAAGAAGTATAAGAAATGTGTGATATGATATGTCTTGACAATGGCAACGGAAGTATCCGAAAAACAAAAATCAAGGCCCAAAGACATTCTTGCCTTTTAAGCAATTGACGGAAAAATGACGGCCCAGAGATGGGCCTGCATCTTCCATCAAACTGGTTACAAGGGAGAGAGAAGCCCCCACTCCTCTACCGTTGTTGCCGTTCGTCTTACGGCATTCAACGTAGTACGACACAAGTCGAATATAAATTTTTCGGCCTATTCCTGCCAAAATATGCAAAAAATCAAAGCGGAAGATAAATATAAATCTATGAGCATATCGGATACAGTGATAAGAAAAAAGTGAGCAAGGCCAGGGCTCGCTGGCGAGTCTACTATGAATATCATTTGCGCCTATACCGTAAACGTCGACGCCGTCCACAATGTTCAGGGCGATGAGATCTCAGTCCTAATACCTTCGAGCTATGCCTCCAAAATGAAAATCGAGCTGAAAGAATCGATAGGCAGCCGCGAGGATCTCATATCCTCCCTGTCATTTTGCATGCAGCAGGGATCAGGAGCAGAGATCTTAATTCAGCGCCAGGCGGTGGCAAGGCAGATCGAAGAGTCCTTTTCCTGGCAGTTTCGTCTGGGCGGAAATGCCGGCATCATGGCCAATGTCCTGGCTGCCCTGGGAGCGAAGCCGGTTCTCAATGCTCCCGCTTTGGGGCCAAAATTGGCAGGCATGCTTCATGCCGGGGTGAGCGTGCCGACTTCCGAAATTCTCATGGGAGCCGGCCAGGTGACTGGAGAGCAAGAAATAGAGCAAAACGCAGATCAAAAAAGAGATCAAAAAAGAGATCAGAAAAGAGATCAAGAAGAAGAAGATCAGGAGATGGTGCATTTCGTTTTCCAATTCAAAAAGGGAGACGAGGTTGCCGCCGGGCAGAGCAGAATAACTGCTCCCAGCGATAATCGTTTTATTGCTACATACGACCCGGTGAATACCAGACTCGTCTCCAGCAAGCATTTCGATTCCTACTGCCTGGAAAATATCCGGGATTTTGACGGCGCTCTGCTCTCCGGTTTTCACCTTGTGTCATTTAAGGAATACAAGGAGATTTTCCCGCAAAAAATCGCACAGATCAAATCCTGGAAGGACAAAAACCCGCAGATCTTCACCCACGTGGAGATGGGCTCCTTTCAGAGCCCCCAAATCATGCAGTCTCTTCTTGAGCTTCTCCCGCAAATTCCCGTGGACAGCCTGGGCCTGAATGAGGATGAGCTGGCGGCAGCAGAAGGATCATTGCCCGGTCGGTGGCAGGAGACGATGCAGGCTGCACAGCGGCTGCAAGGGCGCCTGGGGATTTTCAGAGTGGCAGTTCATACCAGGGACTACATCCTGAGCGTCATGTTGAAGGGAAGGATCACGGCCGTTGAAGAGCTCTCTGCCTTGAAGCATGGGACCGATGCCGCAGCGGCTCTGGCTGCCACAGGTTCTATAACAGGAGAGCCTCCGGCGGAAGTCAATTGCGTGGGGCTTGAGGCCAAAGAGGAGTTTTGCAGCAATGGGGCCACAGCAGTAGGTAGAGGTGCATTCCTTCATTCAGATAACGAAATCATATCTTTAATGCCGTCTCTCCTGGCAAAAAAGCCCAGGATTACCGTTGGCCTGGGCGATACTGCCACAGCAGCAGCCTTTCTCCAGGAGCTTTTCGCCATTAAGAAAAATCGGATTTGATCTGTTCCATCTCGATCAGTTGCTCGCCGGCCAACTTTTTCACCCTCTCCGCCAGAACGCCGGCGCTGATGCGGATCCTATTCTCTCCTTCGAATATCTCTGCCTTGATTCTTCTGCCCACTAAATCGTCGTACCCCGGCTCGACCCGGAAGACAACGCTTCCCGGTAGCATCACTGTGCTGCCGGCCAATCGGTCGAGGTCTCCATCCACTATGCCGATAACGGGAATGCCCAGCCGGGCGAGGATATCCCCTGCAACTGCTGTGGTGTCGTCACCCACTGTTACAGCCACGCTAGCCCCCAGCGCCGCCTCAAAGGCATCTTCCGCACAATGGTCGATAAGAACTGCAGCTTCGCCTTTGCCCTTGCCACCTCCCGCCCCAAGTTTCGGAGAAGCCTCGCTGCGCCGGATGGAGCCGCTGCGGATGATAGCCTTCTCCAGATAAACCCAGGAGAGCTTCTCCAGGCCGTGCTGCTTGGGCTGTGCGCCTTTCATGGCAACGATCCTGCCGTCTTTGGCTTCGATTTCGACCTGGCTCTCAGTTGCCCTTCCGATCACAGTTCCGTTAATTGAAATGAGCTCGCCCGGACAAACTCCCGAGATGGTGCGCTCAGTGGTATTCTTCCCAAAAGAGACACTCTGCAGTGGCAGAGGCTTCAGGATAGCGAGGCCCAGATCCGAGGCGACCTGGGCAGCCAGCTCGACCTTTTTTCCTGAGAGGATGGCCACGAATCTTCCGCCGCAATCGATTTGAATAAGTGGCTTTCCGATCCCGGCGGCCTGTGCTACCATGGCCCCAAAGGCCAGGCCGCTCTCCCGGCTCTTGGCCTGGTTGAGAAGAAAAATGACATCAGACGTAGCCACCAGATCCTGAATGGACTGGCTTGGCCTCCTCCTGGGGCTGATAGCGATTGCATCCTCCAGGCCAGCATCGATTACAGCCACCCGGCCCATGGTCCCGCCCAGGACGGCTGTCACAGGGCCCAGCTTTTTCAGATAATTGATCAGCAGCAGAGCGCAGCCGCTATCTATGATCTCTGGGCCGTGCACCACTACGCCAATACTGGCTCTAAACCCCTGGCTGTTATCCCGCATCTTGTCTCTATTTGTCTTTATAATTGCAATAGATCTTCTTTTCCGTCTTACTTTTATACCACACCATCATATACATTTATATCCTATTATTATTACCAGGAAGCTTGGAGCCATTCATCGATTCCTGCTCATCCTTGAGCAAATTTATCACATCCTCCAGCTCTTCTCTTCGAGAAAAGCAGACATGGTGATCTAAAATCTTTTCCAGCTTTTGCTGTACTTTCCAAGTTTCTCCTTAATTTTTATTATTTCTATTATTTTAACCCTCATATTTTCAATCCCAAACTTTTAAGTATATAAAGCAATCCTCCGTCTGGTACGGGC
>Ga0307377_10004078_pt1 | contig 16110 bp, 18 predicted proteins | sample TR3MG_FD_202535 | JGI IMG/M metagenome (GOLD analysis project Ga0307377, IMG submission 202535) | Soil microbial communities from Risofladan, Vaasa, Finland - TR-3 | ecosystem: Environmental > Terrestrial > Soil > Coastal area > Acid sulfate soil | place: Finland: Risofladan, Vaasa | collected... | reverse complement strand
AAAATTCCCGAGGTTGCCACGGTTATCCCGCGTACCGCTACATCTCTATTTTACTGTCCAGTTTGCCGTGGAATCAGTGTCCAGTTTGCCGTGGAATCAGTGTCCAGTTTGCTCCGGAATTCGCAGTCAAGGAGATGAACATGCTTACTGAATCCAAAATTATTGCCGCAACTTTGTCCACCGCCGTATTGCTGAGCCGGCCACGATGCGATGGTTTTGCAGAACAGCAGCAAGATAAGAAAGGAAGCGTGGAAGGATCGTCCACGCCCTGGAAAATTATGCCGCTTACATTGACCAGCCTGGCTGGCGCAGCTTGAACTAGACTGTAGTCCCTTTCATGGGATTGAAGACGACATGAAACTGAAACATTTCCTGAGTTACGAGTGGGATGCCATCGCCGGCATACTGGCCGCTGTAGTAGCGCTCATCCTGCATCTGTTCAATATCGTCGATGAGCATATCCTGTTGTCTATCATGCTTGCGCTGATGGCGCTTCTGTTTATCAATTTCATGCGCCACACGCAGAACAATGAGCGTACCGCCGTACAGGTGGAACGGACACAGGAAATGGTGGCCAAGATGCAATTATCCTTGTCCACCCCAGACGTGGTGCTGATCGGTCCACGCCAACTGCGCAGGGCGAACGAACAGTTCGCCCGCAATATGCGCGGCGAGGTAGTCTTGTTCAATGTCTGTCTGTCGATGTACCGGACGCAGCCGCTATTCGACGCATTGCTGCGCCCGGCAATTGAAAACCATCAAGTAACCTCCATCCAATTCGTTCTCGATGAAAGCCAGCAAGGCCTGTGGCACGCCGAAATCTTGCCGAAAATCACCGCTTGTGACGGCATTAGCAAGGTGCAGGAACCGCATTGGTGTGCTCTCAGCAAGAATATTTCCTTCATCCTTGCTGACACCCAGTCGGAAGCGGCAGAGGAGGCTCTGATGAGTTTCTGGGGTGAGCCGTTCATGGCGCAGTCCACTGAACGCAACGTACCACGCTTTATTTTCCATATACAGGCGCATTCCGAGCTACTCCCGCATTTGGTGGAAGTCGAGCGAAATTGCCGCATGCGTAGACAATAAGGGATTCTAAAATATGAACCATCCAGATTTCTTTGATGCAGTGCCAAAGATCAGTTTGTACGACCCACTGGCAGAATTCCTCGGTGCAACGGGAGACGGGATTCTGCAATATGGCTATTTTGACGCGGTACGACTCGCCGGCCACTCCTGCCCGACGGTTGCCTCGGCTTATTGGTCTACCTGCAAGGCACTCGCATTCCTCTATCCAGGCGCAACTCCGGTACGCGGCGATATTCGGGTGGAGTTCAGTCAGGACAGCACAAGCGGTGTCACAGGTGTAATCGCGAATGTCGTGAGCATGCTGACCGGCGCAATGTCCGACAATGGTTTCAAGGGCATTGGCGGATGCTTCGATAGGCGGAAGCGGTTATTCTTTGCGGTGGGAATGGCGGGAGAAATGCGTTTCACCCGACTCGATACGAACCAGATCGTGCGGGTGGTGACGAATCTGCAGCGTGTTCCAGCTTCACCGCGCCTGCCTGCGCTTATGGCAAGTTGTATCGGCAATACCGCTAGTTCAGCAGAGACCGCAGAATTTCGGCAGCTATGGCAAGCACGGGTGCGCAGCATCCTGCTGGAACATGGCGATGATCCAGCAGTTTTTCTCGTCACGCCGGTTTGATTGACACATGAAACGAAGCACAATCCTGCAACCGTTGTCACGAGAGCACCACACCGCCCTTACGCTGGCGAAAGCCTGCGAACGTGCTGCAAAATCAGGCGATGGAGTGCTGGTGAGATCAACATGTCAGCGCGTGATCCTGGCATTTTCGAATGAACTGGAGCCGCACTTCAAGTTCGAAGAACAATCGTTGCTGCCGCTGCTGCACAGCACTGCAACACAGGCGCTGATCGAACGCACCTTGGCAGACCATCAACAATTGCGCGGGTTGCGCGATGCACTGCGACAGAACGATGCCGTGGCATTGGAGAGCTTCGGCAAATGCCTGTCGGCTCATGTCCGATTCGAGGAGCGCGAGCTTTTTCCGGTGCTCGAAAGTTTATTGTAGCGGGAGTGAAAGGCCAGCGAATGGGATACAAAATATACCTGTCTACACATCCGCTCTGGCAGGTTGGCTTTCGACCGTTCTTTACGCTGGCAATATTGTCCGGCCTAAGCCTGCCGGTTTTGTGGGCATTGATATATTCGGGTGTGATTGCCGCGCCACAGACTACGTTTACCATGGTGCAGTGGCATGCCCATGAAATGTTCTTCGGCTTCGGCTGGGCGGTACTCGGCGGTTTTCTGTTGACCGCAACCAAGAATTGGGTTGGGGTGCGCGGCTACCACGGTTATGCGCTGATGTTCCTGGTGGCCTCATGGCTGTTTGAGAGGGCCGGGATGTGGTGCCAGGGAGTTTGGCCGCCACTGCTGTTCCGGATTTCCAACAACCTGTTCATAGCTGCCATCGTTGCCATGCTGGTGTGGACGCTGATTCGCAACCGCAAGACCGACTCCTACCGTGACAACTACTTTTTTCTCTTGATACTTCCGATTTTTCTGGTAGCGAAGAACCTGATGCTGAGCCACGATTACTACCAAGTCGGCTGGAGCATGGCAGTGGGTCTTTTCCGGATGGCCTTTCTGGTGATGCTGGAGCGAACGCTGACCCAGTTCATGAAAGGCGTTTTTCAGGTTTCGATTCTGAGCAATCCAGTGCTGAACAAGTCGATCAAGATTCTGGGATTGCTGCTGGTGTTCGAAAGCCTGATGCCGCCACAAGTGTCTGGCTGGACCGCCCTGCTGCTCGCGGTTCTGCTGACAGGGCGCTTCATATACTGGAAGCCTCAATTGGCCATGCAGCGGCTCGATATTGGCATCATGTATCTGGGTTACCTCGCTATCCTTGTTCAGTTGCTGATTGAGTTTCTCAGGCACATAGTCTATCCCGAATGGGGGATATCAATGTCCGTCCACGTCTTTACCTTCGGCGTGATGGGTCTAATCATTCCCGCTATGCTGATCAGAATATCGAAGGGACACACGGGCAGAAAGGTGGTTTTTGATACATTCGACAAATTGGCTCTCCGGGTGATGATTTTGGCATTTGTATTTCGTATCATTGCACCACAGGTTTATCCAGCAAGCTACACACTCTGGATTTACCTATCGGCATCGTGCTGGTTTATCTGTTTTGCGATGCTTGCATGGCGGTATATCCCCTTCCTCATGCAGCCGCGAGTCGATGGCAAGGAGCATTAGGCGAGAATATAACTCCTACTGAAAATGAATCGCCCACGAAACAAGTTTTACAACCCAATATGTCGTCATGGGTACAATAACCACCTGTCTCCCGTCGAATTTGAGAGGCAGCATTTCAAGAGAATGGAGAGTGTCTGGTAAATCAGGCGCGATTGGCAGCGAGGGTACTGAACCAAAACAAGAAAGCCATGGCAGCCAAGTCATGTGACACGTAGCGCAAATATATTGAGGGGTACTTGACGCACATTCATTAAGTTGAGGGGATGTACGAAACCGCAATGAATCCTGCGCGGCCATTTCCCACCGCTCCTGGTTTGGTGTAGCCGCAGAGTTTTACACTTAGGCCTCTAAAATAGCTCAGAATTCCCAGTTTCTCTAGCTTTGATCTGTGCCCACGGCGCGCATGCGCGCCAATATATCATCACGACACTCGAGCAAGGTGCTGCTGCCCATTTGCCTGAACACCGTTTCTTCATGTGCATTATGTTCGAACAAAGTTTTTTTCAGCGGTTCCAGGGACACTTCAAAATGATCGAAATCCTTGGTTTTTATCACATACGACAGATCATTCAACAACCGGAGGAGATTGTCATGATCGTCACGCAGATCAGCAATATCACCTTTTGGATCGCCTACCTCGGTCTTGAAAAGTGGAAACAGCACCTCATCCTCCATACGCAGGTGCAGCTTGAGATCACCCACTAATTCATTGAATAGTCGAACCGCTTCTTTCCAATCATTCGCGCCAGCGGCAATTTCACACTCGTCTATCAAAGATTCATATTTTCGATGGTCATGGACCATCCAGTTGGAGGTTTCGCTCATGTTAAGGCCCTCAATTTTTCATCCGATTTTGCATAACCCCTACCGAGTTAGATAGCTAATTGGGATACAACCTCAATCCGACAGGGTCCCGCGTGATACTGACAACAATCGCACCGTATAGCAATACGCTTGTACATTTGCATACAATGACTTCACGCGCAGTCAACTACCGGAAAGTATCATTCATTGTGCATATTACTACCCTGCTGGACCGCCATTGTTAATCTCCCCATGGCCGAGTGCCCGAGTGGATGGGATAGGTGCCTTCTGCACGCAGTCGCTCGCAATCTGCGCCAACGGCGAATCCTTGGCGGGACAATCATAGCCCAGCCCGGACACAACCTGCGGGGTAATCTGATCGTAACTCAGCAACGCACCGCCATGGGCTTGGATAAATGCCTCCGCGTCAGGGCGTCTGGAGAAGGAGGCAAACGTCGGACCCATTTCGCCCGGAAGCGGCTGCCAGCCCACGTAATAAGCCTTGCGCGCCTCCACGAAGCTCTCGGGAGAGTCGATCGGATGCGCCCAGTCGATGTGCGAACAGTCTTGGACATACAGGGTCTCGAGCCGCGTCGCGTTGTCGGGTTGGGTAACGTAAGCGAAGAAATCGCGGGTGCCGCCGAACTTGAGCGGTTTGCTCACGCCGGCCACATAGGCTTCGGCGCGCGGGCCCGGGTAGGGTCCGATTTCCATGCCACAAACCGCGCAGGTGTCGCCCTTCACGATGGCGACCGGAGGCTGCTTAGCCTGATCTTTTCCACCCTCACAGCCGCACAGCGCCGCAAGTATCATCATAGTTGTAATGCCCCAGAGCGATAGCGCTCTGTAAGTGATAGCTCTGATTGCCATGTTTATACCTCCTGTTTTCGAAATATGGCCAGCGCCAGCACAAATGGCCCAGTAGCCCAGGCAATGATTGCCCCATACAATATTGCCGGCTGGTAGGCATGGTCAGCGGTCATGGCCATGAAAACGTCGTTGCCCGCTCCTCTTCCCAAGCCAACGAGATTGACTAAGCGGAACACATCGACGGGATTGAGCAGCAGCAGATAGGGATAGACTGCTCTTTCGGTTGCGTTGCCCCCGCTGACTACCAGAACCGCCAGCAACAGCAGGTCGAAAAGGAGTACTGCTACGAACCAGGTGAGGAGAGCAAGACCTGTGGCGCGCGACTTGTCCCGAGAGCAAATGCTGATCACACATGCCATACCGACGAAACTCGCGCCAAGCAATGAGGCGCTAGCCACAAAGCGTACGATATCGACCCAGGCTGCCGCGGTTCGGGCCGATGGTGTCATTATCTGGATGAGTGCGACTGCCACGCCAATACCCGCGATAGTCGCGACTGCCAACACCGCGCTATGTCCGAGAAACTTGCCGGCAACCAGCTCGACCCTGGACAGCGGGTAGCTGAGCATTAGCAGCAGAGTGCCGCTGTCGCGCTCGCCAACGATCGTATCGTAGGCGATCAGCAGACCGATCAGGGGGATCACTAATGCGGTCAGCGTGGTCAGGCTCGCAACCGTAGCATCGAACGACGTAAAGCCGATGCGCCCGGCTGTCACCGCACCAAAGTAGGCAATACCAAGTGCCAGGACCGCGAACAGGCATGTAATCGCCAGCATCCAGCGATTGCGGAATCCGTCGCGGAATTCCTTGTAAGCAACGTCAACAATCGCGCTCATGACCCTTCTCCTGGCATCTTGCTGGTGCCGACCAACTCATAAAGGCGCGCCAGCGTCGGTTGTTTGATGTCGATATCTTCCACGTCCTGCATCTCGATCAACCGACGCAGCAGGTCCATTTTTCTGTCAAGCGGAATGTCGACCTCGACCACATCGGTCGCCCCCGGCCGCAAGCGCACGGGTAGGCCGCTCATCCAGTGCTCATGTAAGAAACCATCGCTTCCCTTGGCAAGCCGCACCACGACAGTAGCAGGCAGCCCCACCATCTCGCGCAGCTCGCGCATGCTCCCTTGGGCGAGCAGCTTCCCTTCTCCAAGGATGATTGCGCGATCGAGGTGTGGTTCGAGTTCCGAGAGCAGATGCGAGCAAATCACGACAGTCTTACCGGTACTGCTCAGCTCATGCATTATCGTGTAGAAATCACGCGTCGCGATCGGATCAAGCCCCGTCGTTGGCTCGTCGAGTAACAGCAATTCCGGCGAACCGAGCAATGCTTGCGCCAAGCCGAGGCGCTGGCGCATTCCCTTCGAGTAAGTGCCCACGCGACGACTTACCGCAGCGCCCAAGCCCACGCGCTCCAGAAGCCGGGTGCCTTCCCCCTTTGGAGCTTTCTTTAACGTCTCGAGATAGCGGATGACCTCGATGCCGGTGAGATTCCCGTAGAAGGCGATGTTCTCGGGAAGATATCCGACCCGTTTGCGCAGTTCGTGCGCCGCCGCCGAGGGCTCTTGCCCGAGAATGCTGATTCGTCCAGCCGTCGGCGCGATGAGCCCCAAGGCCAGCTTGATCAGAGTCGACTTGCCCGCGCCGTTGTGTCCGAGCAACCCCACCACTTTGCCCTGTGGCACCATTGCGGACACACCGTTCAGGGCGAAGGTCGGCCCGTAGTGCTTGCATATGTCAGTGATCTCAATAGTGTTCTGCATAGGTCAGGTTTCGTTTTGGTAAAGGGGATCTCATCAGCGGGTGGCTGTCCTGGATGCTCGGCGGCATGAACACCGGAAATGCGCGCTGCACGGCGCGCAGTGCCAGAATGGCCGGGCTGTTGAGCAGCAGACGTGCGCTGGGATATTTCCACAGCAGGACATCCACGCCATCATTCGGCCGATAGGGCACATCGCCGATTCCGTTGCCATCGAGGTCCCAGCCAACATAATCGCTCCAATAGTTGCCTGCGCCATCGCGCGACCACTCCTCGGCAATGTTCTGTACGTACTTCACCTGGACGCGGTTGTCAGCGAACATGTTGCCATAGATCTGGTTCTGGTCCGAGCCTGCTGTCACGTGAATGCCGATCGGGCAGTCCTCAATGGTGTTGTCGTGAAAGCTGTTGAACTCTGAGTTGTAGACGAAAATGCCCTTACCTTCCGCACCCGGAATGATCCCGGCGCCCATTCCACTCTCCCCGGTCGTGCCACGAATGACATTGTCGGCGAAATCGCTGTAGGTTACGTAGTTGAGCAGGATACCGTAGCTGATGTCGTTCTCCGAGCGATTCCCGTACACCTGCAGGTGATCTGAAGACATCAGCGCAAAACCAGCCTGCGTGTGGTAGGTGAAGTTGTCGGCAATCAGGTCGTGATTGGAATACATATAGTGGATGCCATAGCGCAAGTCGTGGATGCGATTACCGACGATGCGATTGTGCGGGCTGATATAGATATAGATTCCGTCACGCGTCCCGCTGATATCGTTGCCCTTGACCACGACGCCGGTGTCGTTCCAGAGATGAATCCCGTCGCCGCGGTCAGAGAGGCGCAGCGACGGGATTCCGGCGATCCGGTTATCGAGCACCTGCACGTCGGCCGACCCGTCGAGATAGACACCGAACAGCACGTCCTCGAAGCGGTCACTGGCCACGGTCACACGCCGTGCCTTGCGCTCGATGAAGACACCCGCGTCCATCGTCGTCAAGTTGGTGCCAGAATGCCGGATGGTGAGGTTACGCACTGTCACGTCGGAGGCTGCGATGCGAATGACATCGCCTTTGCCGCCGCCATCCAACACGGCGCCCGGCTCTCCCGCCAATGTGACCGCTTTAGTGAGAAGAAGGTTGACGCGGTAAATACCCGGGGGCACTGTAATTAGCGCCCCCGGTACCGCCTCGGTAATCGCATGCTCCAGCGGAAGCGAGGGGGCTGCCGCATGCAGAAATCCCGAGAACAGGACACATCCCAACCCCGCCAACCATGTAGAGGCAAGCGTGCACTTCCTCAAGATTTCCACCTGTCATGACCATCCAGAAGGGAGACCATGGCAGCCAACACGACTCAGGCCTCCACAAGCATACGACCGCGCATCTCGAGATGCAGCGCGTGGCAGAAGAACGTGCAGTAGTACCAATGCACGCCAGGCTTGTTGGCGACGAAGGTCACCGACGACGTTTGCTGCGGATTGAGTTCCATATTGATACCATAGTTGGCCAGACAGAATCCATGCGTCAGATCCTCGACCTGGTCGATATTGGTGACGACCACGGTGACCTCGTCACCCTTCTTAACCTTGAACTCTGTCAGGCCATACACGGGTGCGCTGCTGGTCATGTAGACGAAGACCTTCTTGCCCTTGCGGATGACCTTGTTGTCAGTCTCCAGGGTGATGCCGTGCTTACGCGCCATCGCCACCGTCGCGGCGAAGAAAGGGTCCTTGCGGTCATACTTGCGCTTGATCTTGTCGACCAAAAAGCGCCGATGGAGGATCACGGTGTCGTGGGGTTCGGCGTAAACCGGGGCATCTGCGACCAATTTCATCTGCTCGCCCGAGATGTCGATCAGCTGGTCGTTGTCCGGGTGTAGCGGCCCCACTGGCAGGAACCTGTCTTTGGAAAACTTGTTGAGCGAGACCAGCCACTTGCCGTCGGCATCGCGCGTCTCCCCCATCGAAGACTGGTTGTGGCCAGGCTGGTAGGCGACATCGAGCTTCTGCCGGATGTAGTTCACCTTCTTGCCGCCGTAGGCGTCGATCGCTTCCTGGATATTCCATTTCACGATCTGGCTGTCGATGAACAGCGTCGTGTACGCGAAACCGCGCCCGTCATAAGCGGTATGCAGAGGGCCGAGGCCGAGCTCCGGCTCCGCGACCACCACGTCGCGCGGGTCCTTGAGCTTGCCGGCGAAATACTCGTCGATCTTGCTCCAGCTGATCACGGTGCAGGTCGGCGAGAGCTTGCCGTTCGCAATCACGTACTTGCCGTCCGGGGTCGCGTTGCAGCCGTGCGGGTTCTTCGCCACCGGGATGTACATGGTCAGCGCGGAGCCGTGGCGGCCGTCGACCACCGGTACCTTGGAATCGCCGATCATCTTGTACTGGCCCTTCTTGACCGCCTCCTCGATGCGCTTGATGTTGAACACCACCACCCAGTCGCGCTCGTCGCGCATCATGCCGGCAAGATCCACCGCGCCCTCGCTGTTGTAGCAGGTCGATGCAAAGTACTTGCCCGCGTAGTCGGCGTCGGTGTTGTCCAGGTTGCCGTCGACCAGCACCTGCCAGGCGATCTTCATCGTGTCGCCGTCGATCGCGGTAAAGAGCGTCCAGTACTTCTTCGGATCGTCGAGATCGCGGCCGTCGTTCGGGTGCGGCACGCGGAACTCGGCATTGCAGAACACGTACCCGGTGCGCGGCACGCGCTGCACCCGCAGCCCGTGGATCGACTGGGCATTCGGGATGTCGATGATCTTGTCGGTGCGCATAATGTCGCAGCGGATCCGGGCGACGCGCGTGTTCGCCTTGTCGTTGATAAAGATATAACGGCCATCGTAGTGGCCGTCGGTCTGGCTCATGTGCGGGTGGTGGCAGTCGCCACCCGCCGGGAAGTTCTTGCCGAGTACGCGTTTGCTCTCGTTGGTGATGCCCCAGCCGATGGTAAAGTCAGGATTGAACACCGGCACGCGTATCAACTCCCGCATTGACGGTAACCCCATGATCCGGATCTCGCCGGACTGGCCGCCGCTCCAGATGCCGTAGTACTCGTCGAGCTGTCCGGGCGCAACGTAATCCTCGGGCAAGGCGTTCTCCGCAGCCTCTGCAGAGTTCGTTATCGCGAGACCACCCAGCATGCCCATGCCTGCGCCGGCCAAACCTGCACCCGCCAGCGCAGCGCTTCCGATAAACTGCCGCCGGGTTGGGTTGATGGGCTGATCTTCGGCTACATCATTTTTTTTGGAAGAGACAGTGCCTTGAGTTTCTTTTTCCAGATTCTGATCCTGATTGTTGTCTTTGCGTTTCATGGTATTTACTCCTCATTAAGTGACAAAATTAAAGTGACAAAATTAAAGTGACAAAATTAAAGTGACAAAATTAAAGTGGCAAAATTACCCAGTCGGCGCAGCCGGTGTCTTGGCGAACGTCTGTTCTACAGTTTCCTGAGTCTTCGGTTCCTCACGCCGATTTACCCGTTCCAAGCGCTTGCGCCACTCGACGAGTGGCGGACACTTATGGTCGTTCCAGTAGGTAACCTGGCAATCCAGGCAGTAATGGCACTCGTTGTAGTTGATCTGGCCGATCGGATTGATGGCCTGGACCTCGCATTCGTTGGCGCAGATCTGGCAGGGCCGACCGCACTCGCGCCGACGGCGCAGCCACTCGAACAAACGATGACGTCCCGCCACCGCGAGTCCGGCGCCGAGCGGGCAAACGTACTTGCAATAGAACTTGCTGTTGAATGCAGATACCACCAGCAGACCGGCGGCATAGACGACGAATGGCCATGACCGCATGAAGTGCAGATCGATAGCCGTCTTGAACGGCTCGATCTCGGCGTAGCGCTCAGCCAGATTCACGGACTGTAGCGACATCCCGAACAGCGCCAGCAGGACGATGTACTTCACTGCCCAGAGCCGCTCGTGGACATAAGACGGCAGTTCCAGCTGCGGCACGCGCAGGTACTTCGCCGCTTTACTGATCAGGACCTGCAAGGCGCCGAAGGGACATAGCCAGCCGCAATACACGCCGCGCCCGACCAGTAACAGGGTCACCGCGACAAAGCCCCAGAGGATGAAGATAAGCGGATCCATTAGAAAAGTGGTCCACTGGAATCCGTGCAGCAGCGAGCCGATAAAGGCAAAGATATTGACCACTGAAAGCTGCGCCAGCTCGTACCAGCCGATGAATACCACGGTGTAAATGAGAAAGCCCACGCGGATGCGCTCGAGAAGCACAGGCCGACGCACCAGCCAGTCCTGGAAGGTCAGTATGAGCGTAAGCAAAATCAGACCCGCTCCCAGGATCGCGATATCGACGCGTCGCTGCTGCCAGATTCTCATCCATAGTCCGGAACCCCCCTCCGCCAGACGCCGCATTTCCCCCCCGGAAGGTGGCGCTGACAGCACAACATATGCCGGGGGAATCTGATACGTGGCTGTGAAGGTCGAATAGATGCTTTTCAAAGGTCCTATTTCACGGCGCACGAGCAATTGCAGTGTCCACGGCCGCCCCGGGTCAAAGTCGTAACTGTGGCGAATGATGAATACCGCCATCTCCTGGAATGCTGGCATGCCCTGTAGCTGGGTATCAAGCAAAGGTTGATAATCGGAATCGTGGAACAGGATCAGCTTGTTGTCCTGCATCACGTGCACCCGGTCAAAAATTCCGCCGCGCACGTAGCCCAGTCCCTTGAAGGAGTAAAGGCCGTTGCCCACGATGGCGATGGCCTCGTCGCCTGGTGCGAGTTTATGCATCAGATCGTCATAGGTGCTCTTGCCCAGCATATTCCTGCCCACCGTGGGCGGGGTGATGTCCGCGTAATACAAGTCAACAAAGGTATCGCCCTCATGTCCGGCAAGGGGTGCTGCCGTGGTGTCGTCAATTACCAGTCCCATGGGTTCGCCGGCGAAGGCTTGTGCGACCATCGCGCGGGTCACATTCAGGCGGCGGATCGCGCCGTTGCCGGTCAGGGTCTGCCAAGTGGCGGGCTGAAAATAGTCCATGCGCACCTTAGCCGGCGCGGCGATGCCGTTGATCGCCGCTGCGGAGACAAGGTTTCGGGACAGCGCGATCTTGAGCGCTGAATTCATGATCGTCTCGTTGGCCACCATGGCTGTGACAGTGGCGCCGCTGATGGCATCGATGTTGACGCTGCCCTTGCCGCCGCCGCCACCGCCGACCACGATATCGTCGGTCACGCGGTGGTCGATATAGCGCGCGACGAAGTCGTAGAGCTTTTGCACCGGGATGCCGACCAGCAGGATGGGCTCGTGCTGCTCCAGGACCTTGGTGCCGACAATCTTGCCGTCGCCATCCATCGCCACCAGTATGTTGATTGGCTCGCCGGAATAGGCCGGGACGGGGGCCACCATCTTCGTCTCGAAGACGTAACCAATAGTGTCACTGCCTTTGTATACCGGCGCGGCCGGTGGCGTGCCGGTCATCTCGCCGAAGCGCGTGGCAGTGGGAAAGTACTGGTGCACCTCGGGATACTTCTCGTCGATCCCCGCTGCCGAAGCGGCCAGCGCGAATAGCAGCAGCACGAGCCCCGCAACGAAATTAGTCTGCAATCTCATGTGGCTATCCTGTCGACGCTCGCCTGCCCGGAAACCAGCGGCAATTCGGCCGAGCGCCAGCGTTGCGCGCCGTCCCACGAAAACACCAACCACTGGTGTCCGCGCGCCGCCATGATCTCTCTGAGCCGCGGCAACTCCATCGAGAACGCGGCAACACTCATCGCATCCGCATCCATCGATTCCTCGGCCATTACCGTCACGCTGGAATAGCGGTCGGGCGAATAACCGGTGTGGGGATTGATGATGTGGAAAAGGCGACGGTCGGCGGAGAAGAACACCTCGTAGTTGCCCGAGGTCGAAAGCGCCGCGTTACGAAGCCGAACAACGGCGGCGACGCGGTCGGTGCGCTGCGGGTCAACGATGCCGACATTCCAGAATCGCTTGGGGTCGACGCCTGCCATGGCGCGGACCTCGCCGCCGGCGTCGATCAGACCGTACTCTATGCCTGCTTCACGCAGAGCGGCGATCCCTTGATCCACTACATAGCCCTTCGCGATCCCATCCAGGGTGATCGCCATCCCTGGCAGTGCCAAGCGTATTTCGGAAGTGCCTAGCCGGATGTGGCGAAAACCGACCAGCCGCTCGCGCGATGCAATCGCGCGACGATCGGCCTCGGAAAGAGTCACGGGTTGTCTGAGTCCGAAGAAATAATCGAGCACCGGCAGCACGCTGACGTCGAAGTCGCCGTCGCTGTAACGGGCAATCTCCAGTGCACGGCCGAGCACAGTATGTAGTTCGGCAGGCGGGTCGGCGAGCCAACCGGCATGATTGAGACGCGCGAGCGGACTTTCCGGCTCGAATCGCGTCAGAACTGCCGCCGTTGCAGCCATACGAGCCATCGCTGCTTCGATTGCTTGCCCCGCGCCTTCGACATCTGCGGCGAGACAGGTTACCGACACTGAGGTTGCCATCATGCTGCGTTCGCGTCGCACTTCGATGAGATTCCTGTCGCGGTTGACCACTACCCAGCCGCCTATTACCGCCATCCCACTTACCAAGGCAAGACCCGCGGCGGCTTTGAGCAACCGCCTGCGTTCCAGCAACTCTGGGTTATTCGTGATGCTCATTATGCGGTCACATACAGCTTGTAAACTCAGCAATCACATCTTAGTTCTTTGGTGCGTAGGCGATACACCAAGCCTGTGGGCTAATGCTGCCATCGACGACGGTGCAGGCGCCGTCCGCAGATTTCGTCGCGCCAGGAATAAAGTGAATGCAATTGCTGCAATCTTGGTCCCCGTGAGGCTTGTCCTGATACATCATTCCCGACTTCGATGCCTTGCCCGACGTCGTTGCTTCGGCAGCGGCCGTCACCACGGAACTTCGCAGAAGTGCGCCTGCGGCTGCTACTCCAGCGACTGCGATCACTCCCTTTTTTAAGATCAAACGACGTGAAACATTAAACGTACGATCTCGATTTTTCATATTGACCTCCAGATATGTAAATAAACTAAAAAAACAAGCCCAACCTTTTTCCTCAAAGTCGGTAACAAAACTGGTTTAAGAATTATCTTCTTCAAAATAAATCATATTCCTTAACAAATATAGAAATAAACTGAAATGCTGCCGATTTAGTACCAGTTGCTGAGGAAGCTTTTATAGTTTATACACCTATATATGTATTCCTTCTACATCTTTTATTGGTAATGTTTGAAGGGAGCTATAGGAAGCAATTAGGAAGTAATTTTCCGTAACTTTTTTTCCCCTCGAAAGTCGTAGACAGATATCCAGTGTGCAACAAAGCCGGATATAAGACTGCAGCCGAATCTTAGCTTTACCGACACATAAAATATCTCTTGCCAAACCGGGATGCGTCTCAAAATGCAAATAACAAGTTAATCGACAACTCAACCCTGACACTTGATGGTTGCTGAACGCCAAGCGATAAACGTCCAATTTGTTTAAAAGCACTACTCCTCGAAATCCAATATATCAACTGAGCAAATTACTATTTTTAAATGAGTGAATTATTGATGTATAAATATTCCACGATTTTCATTTCCATTCTATAAGTATGGATACTTATGCGATTGAAGATATACGCTGGCATGGTGGATAATTCTTTATTAAGATGTTTCATGATAACTCCAATTAAATGTTGATATATATCAGCCGAACCATCTCAGTTGAGAAGCGACATTAATCGGAAAATAAAAAGACATCAGGTCAGATAAATCGGCATTTATCTGACGAATCTTTGTCTTTTATTCCAATCGAAGGCCGGAAGATGCAGCGTTTCTGAATGAGTTGATTAAATCTCACAAGACAAATCCAAACTATATCTTTGTCGGTACGATGACGCAGATGGAAAAGTCAAGCCGCGAGTGGCTTGGAGAAACCGGGTTTATCAGCAAAGCCATGCTCCTGAAATATATTGATGACCTGAAACTCCCCATCTACTACATCGACGGCCCACCCGCGATGGTGAATGCGATGCGTAAAATACTGAACGAAGCGGGAGTCGACGATGACAATATCCGCACGGAAGAGTTTTCAGACTACTGATGACGGCTTAAGTAAACCATGGAAATCAGGATCAAAAGAGTATATGAACGGCCGGACAAGCATGACGGTCGACGTATCCTCGTAGACAGACTCTGGCCGCGCGGTCTAACCAAGAAAAAAGCAAACGTTGATCTGTGGCTCAAGGACATTGCCCCCAGCACGGAACTCCGGAAATGGTTCGGCCACGACCCGGGCAGGTGGGAAGAATTCAAGGAACGGTATCTCGCCGAACTCAAGGGCAACAGCGAGCAAATCCGGCTGTTGAAGCTAGAGCTGGGCAACGGCACCGTGACGCTCGTCTATGCCGCGAAGGACGAAGAACACAACGAGGCGGTAGTAATCCAGGAAAACAGCGCGTTATTCCGTTAGTTGGAGGGAGTACGCAACGTACAAGACATAGGCACATAATGAAATATCCCCGCATGAGTTGGGCGAACGAACAATCATTATCAACGAAAGGAGACATGACATGACTGGCAAGATGGTACTGGGTATGGTGGCGGTGAGTTTGTTGGCTGCGGCAAACGTGGCCCTGGCGCAGGATCATGCAGCGCCGAAGGCTGAGGAGGTGCCGGTGTTGCCGCTGTCGCCGAAACATCGCGCGGCGCTGGTAGCGGAGATGGTCGGCGTCAAAGAAGTAGTTGCCGAGCTTTCGGGACGATTGCTATGGGCGAGTGGAAGGCGGCGGCACAGCGCGCCGAACGCATCCGCGACAGTTACATCATGAAGCAGAAACTCACGCCCGGGGAGCTTGAAGAACTCGAGCGGGCGTTGCCGATGGACTTTATTGAGAAGGATAGCCAGTTCCACCGCCATGCCGACGGCTTGGCACACGCTGCCTTGGAACACAATTATGAGCTGGAGGTGTTCTATTTTTCAAAAATGATGGAAGGTTGCGGCGCCTGCCACGCGCGCTACGCCACGGATGTGCTCAAAGGCTACAAACCAGCAGATCGCACCGAAGCTGCGCATTGAAGTCTCGGTACGGCAGGCAAGACACAGTTGATGGATCACTTACCAAGACGGTTGGTGGTTGGCAATCCTATTGGCCCAAGATTGTCCCTCTTCCGCACCCAAGTCCGCGAAATAATGTTTGGCTTAGTCGAAATCCGTGGTTCGAGAAGGAACTACTCACAATGCTTCGACGACGAGTGTCCGAAGCACTTAAAGCATAATCCAAACTAATTGCGTATTCCACTGAAACTGGACGCTCAGTCCACGGCAAACTGGACAGTCGGAGCGTAGCGACGCGGGGGTTGTTTTTTACTCCTGATTTGTGGGTTTAGTCAAACCTCTTTTGCTCTTTCTG
>Ga0307377_10004077_pt1 | contig 16111 bp, 21 predicted proteins | sample TR3MG_FD_202535 | JGI IMG/M metagenome (GOLD analysis project Ga0307377, IMG submission 202535) | Soil microbial communities from Risofladan, Vaasa, Finland - TR-3 | ecosystem: Environmental > Terrestrial > Soil > Coastal area > Acid sulfate soil | place: Finland: Risofladan, Vaasa | collected... | reverse complement strand
GCGATGATCGCCTTCGCCGGCGCACTCCGTCTGGCAGGGCAACAAGGCGTAAAGGATTATCGTTTCAACGTCAAACCGCGCTGGAACCTTCAGGAAATAACGCTCTAACAATCCGCCGGAAGGCCGCCTGGAAACCGAATTCATGCGCGCGAGCGTCTGCGCGGTGCGGTGGCGCTGAAAGCCTGTCCGCGCAATACCGCAATCTGCTGCAAAATTGGCGTAGTCACCGGCTCGAGCCTTTGGCGCATCAGGGTACCGCCGGCAGTGCTGCGTGACAAAACCGGCGCCGCCACATCGCTATTCATGCACGACAAGACCAGCATCGCACGAACTTCCGATGCATATTCCGGCAAGCTTTCCAGAAACTTCCCCGCCGTTGACGCAGCGTCTCGGCAAAACGCATCCACGTTCGCAAGCATCGCCTCGATCGTATCCGCGCCACAGCACTCGGGCTGCAATACCGATGAAAAATAAGCGGCCAGCGCATTGAGCAGTGCATTCACCACATCCTTGTCCGCCGGGTAGCGCAGCATCGCTTCGCTGGCTTGGAGAAATGCCTGGCCTCTGGACGACAACACACGCTCCAGCTGAACAGAATAAGGATGATCCGCCAAATGTGCCAATCCGGCTTTCAGGGCGCTCCAGTCTTCGCGTGGCGAGCTCTCTGCCGGCAAATTATCGGGCATGCGTTCCAGAAAGCCAACATGGTAGGCGTTGTCGACTGCTCCCCTGTTCCACAGCTTCTTGCGCACCTCATCATCGATCAACCCAGGCTGCAGCAACAGCCGGACGGTATCGATAATCGTATGCGGGTTGTTTTCGAAAGGCAGATATTCGACAAGATATCCGGCCAGGATCCGCCCCATCGTTCCGCAAACAACGCAATCACGTTCCAGCATACGGCGCGCATTATCCGCGACAGGCATGGCCCACCATGCGCGACGTGCCAGTTCGTCGGTTAGCCCGTTTGAATACGCCACTGACACCACCGCCTCGGCCTCGCCAAGCAACAACAGGCAATCCAGTCCCTTTTCTCGCGCTTGCCCCATGCGTGTCCAGCCATGCAAATAAACCGGATAGCCGCCCGGAGAACCCGTAGCATGGCCCGCCAGCATTTCGCGCACCCTGCGCAAATACTGCTCATTGCGCCCGGTCGGATGCAGCTTGATCGATGCCTCGCCCCGCGAAGACAAACCATGAACGATCATGGCGGCCTCATCAATACGGACAGCCTGCAGGTCTCCGGCCATCATCACATTGAGGCGCAATTCATCTTCCTGTGCCAGCTCTGACATGGCTATCCTTAATTCAGTTGGATGCGTTGACCCCAGGGCACAGACGCCTTGCCTTTGACCAGCCAGAGCACGGGAAAGGCCGGCTCAACCGGCGGAAACTCCCCCACGGCATCGGTGAAATAAAGCAGCAGATCGGGCTCGCGCCCCTGACGCAACATCCACTCGAAAATCGGCCTGAAATCGGTACCACCGCCGCCCCGGATTGTCGTGGACAGACTGAATTCATCCCAGGGCTCAAATAACCATGGCCCGTCATTGGCAAGCACGGTATCGCAGGCGTGCAACGCAATGCGCGCGCGCAGCTGCCCTTTGATTGCATTGATCTCGCTCATGAACTCATCAATCTCCTGTTCTGAAATCGAACCGCTGCTATCAAGCACCACAAAAATATCAGCCTGGGCACTCCGCAACGAAGGAAGAATCATTTCCCCTTCGCGCCTTGAGGGACGCATATAACTGTAATCGTCACGCGCGTACTGCGTCATGTAGCGGGCGAGCAACATCCGCCAGGGCAGCTTGGGCTGCATCAACTCTCCAACCATGCGCCCCAGGATGCCGCCCAATTTCCCGGCCTGCTGAGCCTGCTGGGCTGCGCCGGCAAGTCGCTGCTGCCATTGTGCGGTGAGCGATTCCAGTTCACTCGCACCGAGCGGCTGTGGTTCAGCCGCACCGCTTGCCCCATCATGTTTTGAATCTTGCTGGTCCGGTTCCAGTCCCTTGGACTGTTCTTTTGTATCGCCGCTTCCCTCGCCATCTTGTTGCGGCTGTTCCAACGGCTCGTCACTATCGTTCGCATCGATATAAGGATAAATTTCCTCCGCCGTCATGCCTTCGAAACTCTCCAGCACCAGCGTTCCCGGCGGAGGAATGAGCCCGTCTTTGACCAGCAACGGGTTGATGGCATGATTACAGGCAATATCCCAGCGAAACCGGCTACGGTGCTGCCGGCGGGAAAAATGTGACAGGGCGCAGTGCAGCGCCTGGTTGGCCAGCACGAACTGTGCTTGTTCCATGCTCAATGCATCGATGTAGGCGGGGTTGTAATAGAAGCTGCGTGCATCGGTGCTGGTCGTTTGGCACCATTTCGGATCGGCTGCAACCATCGGCAGGCGCAGCGCAAGCGCGCCGAGGAACGGTTTGTCGAGTATCAATCGGGTGCGGGCCGCAGCCAGCTTGTTTTCGATGTTGTGTAGGTCCATTCCCTAATGCTGATATAACATTACGTCAGCCACCGCGTTCGCCCATGTCGAAAACTGCGGTACCGCAAACAATTGTGGCCCGATGGCGCGATGCATGTCGGATACCAGCATAACGCCCATTTCGCGCAGCGGGAAGCGACCCGCGTAATCCAGGATATGCCCGTGAATTTCGCGCGCGTTACTGTTGCCCTTGGCTCGGGCCGCACGACCAACCAGCGCAGAAGCCACCGCATACTGCAGATCCACTTCGCGCGGCACCTCCACTTGTTCGCCGCGCAGGATGGCATCCAGATCTGGCATGCGATCCAGGTTTTCAACGAATGCGTTGAGCTCAAGCCCGGCCGCCGGGCCGACACAGGCTTGCAGCGTGGGCAACAGCAATTGTGGTGAATCGCCGAATTTCTGCAGCGCACGGTGCGCGAATTCCCAGGAGCGCGGGCTGGGGAAAGCGACGGGGTTGTGCGCCGGATCGAAATCGAACAGGCGCTCGGGACGAAAGCGCAAAAAACCGATCAGCCGTTCATCGATGCCATTGCCATACGCCCAGCTCACCCAATCATCGAGATTGGCTTCGACCTCGAAATGTGAAAAGCGGTTGGCCAAAGGCGCCGGCATCGTATACGTGACACCCCGGTCGCCCTGGCGATTGCCGGCAGCGAAAATCGCCCAGCCTTCCGGAACCTCATAGGCACCCAGACGGCGATCGAGAATAAGCTGATAGGCGGCGGCAGAAACACTGGGCGGAGCAGAGGTGATCTCGTCCAGAAACAGCACGCCTTCCGGGCCATGACGCTCGGCATCGGGCAGCATCGCGGGCACTGCCCATTCGACGCGATTTTCGATTCTGAACGGAATGCCGCGCAAATCCGACGGTTCCATTTGTGACAAGCGGATATCGATCATCGGCACCGCATGACGGGTTGCGACCTGCGCAATGATCTGGGATTTTCCCACACCGGGCGGCCCCCAGAGCATCACGGGCGTATGGTGCCCTGCGCAGGCACTGATGAATTCCCGATCAAGTACAGCCTGAAGTTGTGCCGGACGCATGGCCCCTCCAACAATTTGGACGAAATATTATTATATTATAATACTCGGGTTTGCCCCTCATCCCCATTGACCCATACGGGCGGCTTATCGGGAAATTGCTTAGCGGCTGTTTTCCTTACTGCCGATCTTCGATTCTTTTCCAGCCAGCAAATTCTGAATATTGCCCTTGTGCCGCCAGATCAACAGCAACGACATGATTCCTGATGCCAGCACCCAATCGCGCGGCAAACCCAGCAGGAAAGCATAGATCGGCGTAGCAACAGCTGCTGTCAAGGCAGCCAACGATGAGTAGCGAAACATAAAGGCCATGATCAACCAGGTCGTCAACCCACCCAGACCGACCATTAAATTCAGTGCCAGCAACACCCCCAACGCGGTCGCCACACCTTTACCTCCCTTGAAACGCAGGAACACCGGATACAGGTGGCCAACGAACACCGCGATCGCAACTGCTGCGGGCATCACCAAGTATTGCTCGCCCGGCTGGGCATACCGTATCGCAAGGAACACCGCCAACCAGCCCTTCGCAGCGTCGCCCAGCAGGGTCAACGCTGCAGCCGCCTTCTTGCCGCTGCGCAGCACATTGGTTGCCCCGGGATTGCCCGACCCGTATGTACGCGGATCGGCAAGACCAAATAACTTACTGGTAATGACGGCAAAGGAAATCGATCCCAGCAGATAGGCGGCAATGATAAAAATTACGGTCAACATCTGGAATACCTTAGAATTGAAGTTGCGCGGATTTTACGCGAAACCTTACCAAGCAACCAATCGGCATACCATGGACATCATCTTCCTGAGAGAACTCAAGGTCACCACACTGATCGGCATTTACGAACGGGAAAAGGTTGTGCCGCAAACCCTGCAGATCGACCTCGACATCGCCCTGCCCAACAGCCGTGCCTGTGTCAGTGACGACATCAACGACGCGCTGGACTATGCCGATGTCGCACAACATCTTCAGACCGTGCTGAGCGAGGGGCATTTTTCCCTGATGGAAACCCTGGCCGAACACATCGCGCAGATCATTCTCAGGGACTTTAGCGCGCCATGGGTCAAGGTCAGCGTTGCCAAATTGCAGGCGATCCGCAACTGCAAAATGGTGGGGATCAGTATTGAGCGGGGACAAGTGAAGTAGCAGGCACCAGCATTGCACCGGGATACATAAAATCAATGCCGCCCTGCAGAACAATATTTCGACCGTCAAAATCATGCTTTTTGGTACTTTATAGCGTTAAATATTGTGTGGCGGGGAGAAGACTTGATGGATAGCAAAACTGCCAAGGACATGCTGGAAGCTATGGCACTTACTGCCAATTCCGGTGCTTATGCATCGCATATGGACCTAATATCCAAAGACGTGCACGTGTATGGTGTGCCCGGTTTTGATGTAATTGTGTACGATGATTGGGCACGGCAGTGCAAACACGAATTTGATGAAGGCTTGCTGAAACAGGTGAGCTATGAAGGTTTGCGCGTGGTGACAATGACAACGGTGAATGTCTTGTTCAGAACCACCGAAACGGTCGAAGGAACGGATGGCACGATTAACCGTCACGGCCTCGAAATCCTGATCCGTAAAGAAGCCGATGGGAAATGGCGAGTGTACCAGGAGCTCCTTTTGACGGATGATGAAATGAATTTCGACAGCCACAAGTTACAATAAGACCGGAAAGACATGACCTTCGTCACTTGTTTACCAGCGGTTTTGAATTTTATTTTGTGAATCTTAACAAGAACGGCTCTTCCCGCCCCGGATGCTGCGCAACGCCGTGTCGGATCCGCTACCCTCTCGGATGATGCATCGCATGCAACTGCTTCAGCCTCTCCCTCGCCACATGGGTATAAATCTGCGTGGTAGAAATATCCGCATGCCCCAATAACATCTGCACCACGCGCAAATCTGCGCCGTGATTCAGCAGATGCGTGGCAAACGCATGCCGCAACGTGTGCGGCGACAGCGACTTGTCCAGCCCGCCATGCCTGGCGTGCCTCTTGATCAGGTACCAGAACATCTGGCGCGTCATGCCTTCGCCCCTGGCGGTGACAAACATCGCATCGCTCACCCGCCTGCCCAACAGCACGCCACGGCCATCCGCCAGATAACGGCGCAGCCAGTCCAGCGCTTCTTCGCCCAGCGGCACCAGCCGCTCCTTGCTGCCCTTGCCCATCACGCGCACCACGCCCATGTCCATGCTCACCTGCGTGAGAAGCAGCGTTACCAGCTCGGACACGCGCAGACCGGTGGCGTACAGCACTTCGAACATGGTGCGATCGCGCAATCCAAGCGGTGTTTGCACATCCGGTGCGTCCAGCAGTTGCTCGACATCCTGTTCGGTCAGGCTCTTGGGCAGGTTGCGCGGCAGCTTGGGTGTGTCGATCTGCAACGTGGGATCGGCGGAGATTTTGCCTTGTCTGAGCAGATAGCGAAACAAGCGTTTCAGACTGGAAATGTTGCGGCCGGTGCTGCTGGGTTTGGCTTTTTGCACAGCCACCAGTTGCGCCAGGTAGCCCTGTATGTCGCCGTGCGTGGTTTGCAATATGGATGTGTTGCGTTGCTTCTCCAGCCAGGATGCAAACTTGCGCAGGTCGCGCCGGTAGCTGTCCAGTGTGTTGCGCGACAGGCCGTCTTCCAGCCACAGGTTATCGCAGAATTCGTCGAGCAGTTCAGCGTTGTTCATGTGCCAGCAACCAGCGTTTGATGTCCAGAGGACCACCGCTCGCATGGTGCATGAAGCCGCCCAGGCCGGATTTGCCCACCACGCGATGGCAGGGGATGATAATGGGAATCGGGTTTGCGCCGCAGGCCTGGCCAACGGCCTGCGCGGCGGATTTCAATTCCGCCGCCAATTCGCCGTAGCTGCGTGTCTTGCCGCACGGAATGGCGCACATGGCTTGCCAGACTCTTTGCTGGTGCGCCGTTCCGCGCGGCTCCAGCGGAATGCTGAAGTGTGCGCCCGGATCAGCTACGTAACGCAGCAATTGTTCGCACACTGCTCTGGCGAAACCGCTGGTGGCACGCAGCGGTTTCTCGGAAGCCGGCAGGATGGTGATATCCGTCAGCACATCGTCGCTGCAGCATATGCCGAGCACACCGAACGGAACCGCGAGTTTTGCCTGATAGTCCATGGCGTAATGATAGCGCACAAATAAAAAACGGGAGGCATTGCCTCCCGTTTTTCACAACCTGCGCAGAAATTACTCTGCCGCAGCCTTGTCTGCTGCAGCTTTGCGTGTAGGTAGCTTTTCCCTGATACGTGCCGATTTTCCGGAACGATCGCGCAGATAGTACAGCTTGGCGCGACGCACCGAGCCGCGGCGTTTCACTTCGATGCTGGCGATGATGGGTGAATAGGTCTGAAAGGTGCGTTCCACACCTTCGCCTGCCGAGATCTTGCGCACGATGAAGCCCGAATTCAGGCCACGATTGCGCTTGGCGATCACCACACCTTCAAAGGCCTGGAGACGCTTGCGCTCGCCTTCAACCACGTTCACGCTGACAACAACGGTGTCGCCGGGCGAAAAATGGGGGATCGTTTTGCCCAGACGGGCGATTTCTTCCTGTTCCAATGTTTCGATCAAGTTCACTTTTACTACTCCTTGGTTATCGGGTCTTGTTCCTTCTGGAACACTGCCAGAAGCCCAGACTCCTCTTTTGTCAGATCACGCCTGGCCAACAGCTCCGGCCTGCGCAACCACGTCCTGCCCAACGACTGCTGAAGCCGCCAACGCTGTATGTCTGCATGGTTGCCAGACAACAACACCGGGGGCACGGCTTCACCTTCAAACTGTTCCGGTCTGGTGTAGTGCGGGCAATCCAGCAAGCCCTGCACGAACGAATCCTGTTCGGCTGATTCGGCATCACCCAGCACACCGGGCAGTTGCCGCACCAGACTGTCAATCAACACCATCGCCGCCAACTCGCCACCGGACAACACATAGTCGCCGATGGAAATCTCCACATCCACATGCCGGCGTATCAGGCGTTCATCAATGCCTTCATAACGCCCCGCCAGCAGAATCAAACCTTCGTCCGCCTGCGCCACCAACTCTTTTACCACCGGGTGGGTGAGCAATCTGCCCTGCGGTGACAGATACACCACGCGGCTGATTTTCACACCGCTGGCGGCCTGTCGCTGCCTGGCCGCGCTGATCGCGGCTGCCAGCGGCTCCGCCAGCATCACCATCCCCGGACCACCGCCGTAGGGGCGATCGTCGATGGTACGGTAATTATCCGTGGTGAAATCTCTGGGATTCCACGTCTTTAATTCATAGTTGCCCTGTTCTGCCGCGCGCCGCGTGATGCCGTATTGCGTCAGCGCATCGAACATTTGCGGAAAAAGGGTGATGACATCAAAGATCATCTCATCATCTCAGATAATCCGCCGCCCAATCCACCCTTATGACCTTGTTCTTTACATCCACCTGCTTGATAGCATTTGCAATAAACGGTATCAGTATCTCCCCGCTTTCGCCCTTCACGCTCAATACCTGGTTCGCCCCGGTATCCAGAAGGTTGGCCACTGTTCCCAGTTGCACGCCTGCTTCATTCACCACCGCCAGCCCGACCAGATCAGACCAGTAGTATTCGTCATCCGCTTGCTGCGGCAAGCTGCTGCGTGGCACAGCAACCAGCAAACCCTTCAACTTTTCGGCGGCAGTGCGATCCGGACAGTCCGGCAATTCCGCGGCCAAGGTCTTGTTGTGTGCTTCACACTGTTTCACTTCCACCTCGCGCCACGGGCCGTGTTCATGGCCTATCCACCAGGTCTTGTAATCCAGCAGGCTATCAAGGTACTCGGTATACGGCTGAATCTTGACCCAACCGCGTATCCCGTGTGCAGCTGCGATACGCCCCATGATCACCATGGAGCCGGTGTCGTCAGGCTGCGGCTGCGGCACCGGCGCGCTTGACCAGCTTGGCAACGGTATCGCTCAATTGCGCGCCCTTGCTTTGCCAGTGGCTTACACGTTCCAGTTGCAGACGCAGCGCTTCCTGCCCTTCCGCTACCAGCGGATTGTAGAAGCCAACGCGCTCGATGAAACGGCCATCGCGACGATTGCGCGAATCCGCAACCACCACATTGTAAAACGGGCGATTCTTTGAGCCGCCACGGGAAAGACGAATGATTACCATATAAAAACCTACCTAAAAGTTTATGAGCCCAGCGCCAACTGTCATAGCCTAGACGAAAGGGGCGCGGATTCTACGACATTTTGTATGCTTCTGGCAACCAGTAGAAAACCAATGGAGTTCGCAGGATGTTGAAAAACGTAACGAGCGAAGGCATAACAAGGCGCGAAAGGGCGAAAAAGCGGAGTTTACCCAGATGTATATCGCTTCGCGAACCCGCATTTTAAGCCCTTAAGCAACGCAGTTATGCCGAGCACATAACCAATGACTGGGCTGGCATCTTTTGGCAGCCTAGTCAGTTGGCTAGTCGCTTCATCAGTAGTTTTGCAACTCCTGCTAGCGGTGCAGCAATACTTCCAGGACGAACCGGCTGCCCAGATACGCCAGCAGCAGCAGCACAAATCCGCCCACTGTCCAGCGCACCGCAATTCGCCCGCGCCAGCCGTAAAATTGATGCCCCCATAGCAGTACCCCGAACACCAGCCAGGATAAAATACCGAACAGTACCTTGTGGTTGAACTGCCACGGTTCGCCGAAAATTTCCTCGGAGAACACCATGCCGGATGCCAGCGTTAATGTCAGCAATACGAAACCGATGCCTATCATCCGGAACAACAGGGTTTCCATGGTCATCAGCGGCGGAAGGCTGCGCAATACGCGCGGCAGGGTTGCATGATGCAGCCGCTTTTCCACCTGAGAGATCAGCACCGCATGCAGCATGGCGATGGTGAACAGGCTATAAGCCAGCAAGGCGGCCGTGACATGCGCCTTGAATGCAAACAAACCGGTGTTGTTCAGAATATGATCCGTATGGAACAGTTCCGGCAGCACCACCGCAACTGCCGCAATGGGCAACACCAGCGCCTGCAGCCCGCCGATCGGATAGAAGAAGCGCGCCACCCAGTACACCAGCAAGGTCACCCACAGGATTGCGGACAGCGCATGCAGCAAGCCCAGATCGAATGCGCCCCCGGCGAAAATACCCTGCACCAGCAAGTAACCGTGCATGGTGAGCGGGATCAATACCAGGTGGCCAACCGGCCCGCGTATCAGTAAATCCTCTTCGCCGCGAGCCTGCGCACGCCAGAAATAGGCGGCCAGCACACAATAGGCGGCACTGACAAGCAGCGCTAGGAGAAGGTTGGACATTATTTGCCAGGATGTTTTAGACTTGAGTTAATTCTACACCAACTCTCGCAAACCTATCATGCTGGAAAATCTAACCCAACGCCTCTCCGGTGTCATCAAGAACCTGCGCGGCCAGGCTCGCCTGACCGAGAGCAACATTCAGGATGCCTTGCGCGACGTGCGCATGGCGCTGCTCGAAGCAGACGTCGCGCTGCCGGTCGTCAAGGAATTAATCAACCAGGTCAAGCAGGCCGCACTTGGCCAGGAAGTCATCGGCAACCTGAATCCCGGACAGGCCCTGATCGGCGTGGTGCATCGCGAACTCACCAAGCTGATGGGCGAGCACAACGATGCGCTCAATCTAGCCACCACCCCACCCGCCGTTATTTTGATGGCCGGCCTGCAGGGTGCGGGCAAGACCACCAGCAGCGGCAAGCTGGCCAAGTTGCTGCGTGATCAACAGAAGAAAAAAGTATTGCTGGTCAGTTGCGACGTTTACCGGCCGGCTGCGATCGAACAATTGCGCACACTGGCCAAGCAGCTTGAGATCGATTTTTTCCCCTCGGACATCAGCCAGAAACCGCGGGACATCGCATTGGCTGCCCTGGACCACGCACGCAGGCATTATCACGATGCGCTGATCGTCGATACCGCCGGTCGGCTGGCCATCGATGCCGCGATGATGGAAGAGATACAACAACTGCACACAGCACTGAAGCCGATCGAGACCCTGTTTGTCGTGGATGCGATGACCGGACAGGATGCGGTGAACACCGCCAAGGCGTTCGGCGATGCACTGCCGCTGACCGGTATCATCCTGACCAAACTGGATGGCGACGCGCGCGGCGGTGCGGCACTGTCGGTGCGGCAGATTACCGGCAAGCCGATCAAGTTCGTCGGCGTCAGCGAAAAGCCCGGCGGCCTGGAAGCCTTCCACCCGGAGCGGATGGCTTCGCGCGTGCTCGGCATGGGCGATGTGCTGTCACTAATCGAAGAGGCGCAGCGCGAAGTCGATCACGGCGCAGCCGAAAAGCTCGCCAAGAAGATGCAGAGCGGCAAAGGTTTCGACCTCAACGACTTCAAGATGCAAATCGCGCAAATGCGCAAGATGGGCGGCATGTCGGCAATGATGGACAAACTGCCCGCACAGCTCTCGCAAGCCGCTGCGGGCAGCAAGGTGGATGAGAAGCAGATAGTGCGCACCGAGGGCATCATCAACTCGATGACGCCGTTCGAACGCAGCAAGCCGGAACTCATCAAGGCCTCGCGCAAGCGCCGCATCGCGATGGGCGCGGGCGTACAGGTGATGCACGTCAACCAGTTGCTCAACCAGTTCGAGCAGATGCAGAAGATGATGAAAATGCTCGGCAAGGGCGGCGGCATGGCCAAACTGATGCGCGGGATGGCCGGCAAGCTGCCCGGCATGCGCTAAGGGGCCTCTAAAATCCAGATTTCATCTCAACTGATGGAACTACTAGCCATTCCACTAGGCCGCCAAAAAACGGCCACCAAGTGGCTGGTTATGCTGTGTTGCGTGAACTCTTAATTTTTTAATCGCCCTTAATTTTTCAAACTTTGAAATTAAAACTAAATATTATGGCCATTAAAGCAATCATTTTTGACGTGGACGGCACACTGGCCGATACCGAGGACGGACACCGCAAATCGTTCAACAAGGCTTTCGCGGAAAGCGGCCTGGACTGGAATTGGGATGTCGCGCTGTATGACAAGCTGCTCAAGGTGACCGGCGGCAAGGAGCGCATCAAATACTATGTCGACCAGTTCCTGACCGGCTACAACAAGCCGGCCGATTTCGAGAACTTTGTAAAAAATCTGCATGCGGTAAAGACCGGTTATTACACCAACATGCTGGGTGAAGGACATATTCCGTTGCGCCCCGGGATCAAACGCTTTATCCACGAAGCGCATCAAGCAGGCATCATGCTCGCCATCGCGACCACCACCACCCCGGAAAATGTGACCGCCCTCCTGGAAGTCGGGTTGGGCAAGGATTGGGCGGCTTATTTTTCCGCCAACGGCTGTGGCGACATCGTGCCGCACAAGAAGCCCGCACCTGACATATATTTCTGGGTGTTGGAGAAAATGGGCTTGCCTGCATCGGAATGCATTGCGCTGGAAGACTCAGAAAACGGACTGCGTTCCAGCCTCGCTGCCGGGATCAAAACTTACGTCACGCTCAATCACTACACCCGTAACCAGGATTTTTCAGGCGCTGCCGGCGTGTTCGACGACCTGGGTGACCTGGATGACTTCTATCAAAAGAGCGGGCTGCCCCTTTCCAAACCACGGGTTTCTGTTTAGCATCTCGCTGCAGTGGGGGTGTAGCTCAGTTGGGAGAGCGTCTGGTTCGCAATCAGAAGGTCGTCAGTTCGATCCTGATCACCTCCACCACATAAAAAGGCTTGCATCGTTTAGTCTGCTTGATCGATAAATTCTGGTCAAACATTAACAATTGCAAAGCTTCAGCACCTGTCACCGGAATGATCCGGTAAAAACATAGGTCGCTATGTTCGCTTGTGTTAAACCATCCTGTTGTTCCCGCAACAGTACAAGCTATCACACCAATAAAAAAGCCAAGCGAACTTGGCTTTTGATTCAACTAAATTTGTCCGCCTATCTAGAAGGTGTATGCAACACCCACAGATAATACAGATGCTCTAACAGGGCTTGAGAAGCTATCATACTTGCCAAATCTTTCTAATTGAGCACGGATGCCAACCTGCGAAGTCACGTTATATTGCGCGCCTATGCCAATCAATAAATCGGTCTTGGATTCACTTGTATTTATATTGGCAAAGCCACCTGTTCCAGTCAACTTCTCAGTGTTGTTTGAAAAACCTAATTTACCAATCAAATCAAACTGGGGATTTAGCGGAAATGTACCAACTGCAGCTACCTGAAATGAGTGCATAGCCAAGGTTGCATCACCAATACCCGGATAACTTATCGTGGAATCACCGAACTTTGCATAGCCGATTTCCACTGCCATCATTGGGCTGAAGTGGTAGCCGCCAGCGATGCGGATCATGTTTGGATTTTGAAAGGTTGTGGCAGCATAGCTGCCAACGGGCGGAACAGTAGTATTGCTTAAACTTACCGGCCCCAGGTCACCCGCCACATAAAACCTGCCTGTGTTATCGGCTAAAGCTGGAGTAGCGGCAAATACAGACAACAATGCAACCATTACAATTTTCTTCACAAATTTCTCCTTAAATAAATACACAACAACAAAATCTTCGAACACAAGTACAAGGCGAACGCAGCACAGCATAAAACTTAAGACTAAACATTCGGGCATCAACAATATGCCTGTTGATGACTGATTCTATGGATTAGCAAAAACCGCCTTCTGCTGCTCAATATATATTTCCTTGCTAATTAGACCGGCGCCATAAAGCCGCTTTAACTTCTTAAGCCTTTGCTCGCTAGTTTGAGCAACAGAGGAATGTGTTATGGGCCCAGTAGCAGCTTGAAGATGCGGGGCTTCGCTCTGCTGAAGTGCTTGGTGTTTTGATACTTCGATTTTTGAAGAACCCTCCTTTAGCACCGATGAATCTATAAATGCTCTCTGCATTTTTATCAAAGCATCTTGCGAAGCGCGTTTGCCGGCAAGAGCATGGTCGGACATGAATTCACTAAATTCAGCACGCCCATCACCAGTGGCCGTCAGGCTTGTTAAAGCCTTACCTGTCTCATCCTCAATATTACAGTTCAAGGTAACATCGAATATTGTTGGCGGCCAAGTCAGTAAACTGGGAGAAGATGAATTGGTCGTGACTTCCAGTGAAATGATGTAACTAAGGTCCTTTTCACTTATTTCCACATCCTTATCAGACTTGAGCGCATAAGCATTTCTAAAGACATTGCTCAGCATTTTGTGAAATCCCGGTTCAATATCCTTGTAGGGTTTGTAACTGACTTTATCACCACCTCCGCCTGGGGTTACAACTTCCTTTTCACGATCACCCAAAATATAGTAACCAACATTTTTTTGAATGAGTTGCGCACCTCTGTCACGTTCAATCTTAGAAAGATCGGGGCTAATAACAATCGTGTGTGCACAACCAGCCATAGAGAGTAGTGAAATTAATATGAATATCTTGTACATTTTGTTTTTTTCCTGAGTCAACTATTGCTAGCTATATATCCGTATTCCGTTGCGGCTGCTTGGGTAAGCAATAATTAACATTCCTGATTGATGCTTCATTGAATTGCCACCCATTATTATTTTTGCGACAAGTACCATAACCTTCATAGTGTGTGTATAGAGGAGGTACTGTATAGAACGATATTGCGTTGTACATGTAACGTAATGCATTTTCTACATTGAAATCCCGCTGGCACTGATCTTGAACGCAATATCGACAATGACAGAGTGTGTTTGTAATATTCAAATAATTGTTGCTTCCGAGTAAATTTCTTTGGGTTCATTCAAACACACCCCCAACAGCGCAGACATTTCGCGCAATATGGCACGCACCCCGCCGTTGTATGCATTGCGTGATGACATTACCTTGCCTTCGGTTGCAAGTGCACCCATTGATTTAGTCCAAGGTTGCCGCTAGTGTATGCTGGGCTTTCAAATAGAAGGTCGTCAGTTCGATCCTGATCACCTCCACCACGCCGCTATTCTCCGATTCCCGGATTCCCCGAGTCATCGTCATCGAGTGTACCCTGCGCAGCAATCGCTCCCGCAGCGGTGGGTTTCCCCTTGAGTATCCACTCGAAAGCAACACCGATCAGCGCCCCCAGCACCGGCCCGACGATGTATATCCATGTCGTACCCAGATCGCCGCGCACCAGATCGGGCGCGAACGAACGGGCTGGGTTCATTGAGGCGCCACTGATCGGTGCAGCCCACATGCCCGCCAAAGCAATGTATCCGCCCACCGCAATGGCACCGTTGCTGCCGATGTTGCGTGCTCCGGAGGCCGAACATGACATGCAGAAATTCCGCCGCCGCGACACCGCCGAACAGCTGGGCCAACACATAGGCCGGCACGCGGCTCCATGGGAAATTGCGCCGCAACGCAAATGCCAATGTGACTGCCGGGTTCAGATGCGCGCCGCTTACCGTGCCCATGAAATAGATGATCACCATCACCATCATCCCGGGTGCGATCACCTCCATGCCCAACGTGACTGCACCGCCACTCCTGGCTGCAACTACCCCGCCTCCCGCGGCAACTAGAACCAGCAGGAACGTGCCCCATGTCTCGGCAAAAATGCGCCGCCATTCGTGTGCCGGATCCAGAAAATCCAGGGATGCCTGCTTCTGAACCATCCGCCCCTGCTGGGCAGTGATTTGCTGATTTTTGTGAAATAGATTTTTCATGGATATCTCTTCAACCTTGTACTGTTATTTCACCAGTTTTTTGCGGATGGCCTGCAATTCCTTGCGGTGTGCGTCGGTGGGCTCTGGATATGCCAGTTTGAGTGACCGGAATGTTTCGAGCACGATCTCGGAAATGATCAGCCGCGCATTTTCCTTGTCGTCGGCGGGAACCACGAACCACGGCGAATTGGCGGTGCTGGTCGCGCTCAGGCATTCTTCGTAGGCCTGCATGTACTGGGTCCAGAATTTCCGCTCGGTCATATCCGCCAGGCTGAACTTCCAGTTCTTGTCCGGATCGTCGATGCGCTTCAGGAAGCGCTTGCGCTGCTCTTCTTCGGAAAGGTGCAGGAAGAACTTGACGATGCGTGTGCCGTTGCGGTGCAGGTGCTCCTCCAAATCCACGATCGATTGGTAACGCTGCGGCCAGATGGTCTGCTCATTCACCAAACCGTCCGGAATTCCCTGCGCCTTCAGTATTTCGGGATGCACGCGCACCACCAGCACCTCCTCGTAATAGGAACGGTTGAAGATGCCGATGCGTCCGCGCTCCGGCAGGCACTGCGTGGTGCGCCACAGGAAATCATGGTCCAGTTCCGCCGGGCTCGGATGCTTGAAGCTGAACACCTGGCAACCCTGCGGGTTGATGCCGGACATCACGTGCTTGATCGCTCCGTCCTTGCCGGCTGCGTCCATCGCCTGGAATATCAGCAGCACTGCATAGCTATCGGATGCGTAGTGCAACTGTTGCTGCTCGCTCAACTCCTCGACCTGCCTGGTGAGCAGCGCCTTGTATTGTTTCTTCGATTTGTATACCGGCTTCACATGCGTCGGCCACTTGTCCAGCTTGACCTTTTTCCCTGCCGGTACGCAAAAATCCTTGATATCTATTTTCATCTGATTATTCTCCCCGGGGTTGTTATTGTTCGGATGGCGGCGGTACATAACTCAG
>Ga0307377_10004073_pt1 | contig 16127 bp, 14 predicted proteins | sample TR3MG_FD_202535 | JGI IMG/M metagenome (GOLD analysis project Ga0307377, IMG submission 202535) | Soil microbial communities from Risofladan, Vaasa, Finland - TR-3 | ecosystem: Environmental > Terrestrial > Soil > Coastal area > Acid sulfate soil | place: Finland: Risofladan, Vaasa | collected... | reverse complement strand
CTCGCGGCCCTGTCCCCGCCGATTCTGAAAAAGCTCACCGTATTCCGCATGGCCTCCGACTGGCCCGAGAGCTCTTCGGCCATGGAAGCCATTTCCTCGGCGACCGAAGCGTTCTGCTGGATGATCCGGTCAAGCTGCAGCAATGCCTGGTTGATCTGCTCCACTCCCTGAGTCTGCTCCCGGCTCGAGGTCGCTATCTCCTGGACCAGCTCGGCCGTTTTCCTGATGTCCGGCACGATCGACCGGATGCGGGCGCCCGCCTTCTCGGAGAGCTCGGTGCTCGTCCTCGCCAAGGTCGTTATCTCGGCCGCCGCCGTCTGCGAGCGCTCCGCGAGTTTCCGCACTTCCGAGGCGACGACGGCGAAGCCCTTGCCGGCCTCCCCTGCCCTGGCCGCCTCGATCGCCGCGTTGAGAGCCAGGAGATTGGTCTGCCGCGCGATTTCGTCGATGATCCCGATCTTCCGGGCTATCTGCTTCATGGCGTCCACGGTTTCCATGACGGCCGTGCCGCCCTCTTCGGCGTCCGCCGCGGCCTTTTGAGAGATGCGTTCCGTCGTCGACGCGTTGTCGGCGTTCTGTCTGATGTTCGCGCTCATCTGCTCCATCGAGGATGAAACCTCCTCGCCGGAGGAGGCTTGCTCGGCAGTGCCTTGGGAGAGCGCCTGGGCCGTCTGCGACACCTGTGAGGCACCCTGCGAAACCTGCAGCGTCCCCGCTTGGATCGAGGCGACCACGCTGGAGATGGAGTCCTTCATGGCGTCGATCGCGCGGGCGGTCGCTCCCACCTCGTCTCGCCTGTTCTTCATGCCCGCCAAGGCCGAGAGGGCAGAGGCTTCCAGGGCAAAGTCGCCGCCCGCGAAACGCTCGTTGGTGGCCGTGATGAGACCGATCGGTCGGGAAATACCCCTCGCCACGAGCAGCAGCACGACGAAGCCGAGAGCCAGGCTCGCGATTCCGAGCGCGAGGATGAGGCTGAGAAGCCCTCTGACGGGAGCCAGCAGCGTGGACAGCGGCATGACGACCCCCAGGGCCCAGGGATGCGCGGCGGCCCCCACGGCGATGGGCGAATAGCTTATATAGGACACCGCTCCAGTCTCCGAGTTTATCTTGAGCCAGCTGAAGGGCCTGCCCTCTCGCACCGCGGAGGTCAGAAGGGCGAGTCTTTCCGGAGGCTGCTCAATCCCCTCCGGCTTGCCGATCACCGCCGGGTTGGGGTGGTACAACCTGATGTCGGAATTGGACATGAGGACGCCGTAGGAATCTTTGTAGGGGGCAATGCCTCTCATGCTCGCGGCGAAACTGGAGACTGCCGTATCCACGCCGACGGCGCCCACGAATCTGCCGTCGATGATGATCGGGACGACGAAACTCGTGATGAGCTTCGCGTCTTCCGACTTGCCCGTGTAGGAGCGGCTGTAGGGCTCCATCAGGGTTTCCTGGCCCGTCCTTTTGGGAATGAGGTAGTAGTCGCCGACCCCTTCCTTCCCGTAGCCGATGCCGGGATAGAGATCGATGTCCCCAGCAGTCCTGCTGTAGACAGGCACGAAGCGCCCGGTCGCATCGGTCCCCGGAGCGTTCCTGAACCGTAGATCCGAGCCGTCGAAGGCATCGGGCTCCCACACCGTCCAGGATCCGAGAAGGTCGGGATTGGCCACGAGGGTTTGGCGCAGGATAGCGAGGGCCAGCCTCCGGTCGGGAGCGCCGGATTTCTTCATGGCCATGAAGACGCCGGCCATCTCTCGGGGGGTCTCCGCGATGCGCTCGAATCGAGCCTTGATCTGATTTGCGTAGCGGGCGGACAGCGCATCCCCTTCATGGTAAATCCGTTCGGTTATCAGCCGAGAAGAGACCGTATACGTCACGAACAGGATGGCCACGACGGTGAGGAGGAGAAGACCGAGCACGGGGAGCAGTATTCTTCCGCCGATCTTGAGCTTCAAGGCCATGGAACGCTCCTTGCGCAAAGAGTGATTATAAATATACGATTTCGCTCAGGATAACACAAACCATGCGTGAGCCGCACTGCGCCCATTCATCCGGAACCGGCGAAGCCGCTTCAATCCATGGAGATCACTGAGCATCGGGGACTCCCTGTGGAATAGGACTTCTATAAATAGTCTGATTTCTATATATTCTTATTCCATACCGATGAAAGCTTTCGAGTCCTACGCAGCCAGGCGGATCTTCCATGGCCTCGTCATGTATCTCGTCATGGCCCTGGCCTATTCCCTGGTGTTCAACGGCATAGCCGACAAGAGCCTCCGCTCCCAGGTGGACGAGGACGTGGCCCAGGCCGTGCGCGCCTCGACGGGCCTGGACGCCGCTGCCCTGACACACCTCGAGGAGGCGACGCGCGCGCAGAAGCTCAGGCAGTACCACCTCGACGAGCCCTGGGTCCAGCGGGTGCTCTGGAGGACAGCGGAGGTCCTGACCTTCCACTTCGGCCGCTCGACGGGCCTCAGCTCCTCCTCGGGCGACCGCGAGGTCCTGGCGATCGTCGCCGAGGCCCTGCCCAACACCCTCTGCCTCTTCCTGAGCGAGGCCGCCCTCGTGCTGCTCCTGGGAGGCGTGCTGGGAGTGGCCGCGGCCCGGAAGCCGCACGGCGCCCTGGACCGCTTCAGCTCGGTGCTGCCCATGGTCCTGAACGGCCTGCCCGCCTGGTGGGTCGGCATGCTGGCCCTGATGCTTTTCTCCTACGTGATTCCCCTCTTCCCCTCGGGCGGCGTCCACGTGAACCCCACGCCGCCCGGCCTCGCCGGCCTCGCGGACTACCTCTGGCACATGCTGCTCCCCCTGATCACGATAGTGGCCCTGAACCTCTGGAACACCGCCTGGCTCATCCGAAATCTCCTGACCGATACCTACGCCCAGGACTTCGTCAAGGTCGCGCGGGCCAAGGGCCTCTCGGAGGCTCGGGTGGGCGTGCACGTCATTGCCGCCATCAGGCCGGCGGTCGCGACCATAGCCCTCATGGGCCTCATCCAGTCCATTTCGGGCAATATCCTCGTCGAAGGCATCTTCGCCTGGCCGGGCCTGGGCAGCCTCTACTTCGCCGCGGTCCAGCAGAGCGACGTGCCCGTGCTCATGGCCATCCTCTCGCTCCAGACCGCCCTGAACCTCGCCGGTCTCGTCGTCCTCGACCTGAGCTACGGCCTCCTGGACCCCCGCATCCGGATCGGAGCTCGCTCGTGAAGCGCTTTTTCAAGAGCCGCGCAGGCCTGGCAGGTTTCGTCCTCCTCGCGATCTTCGTCGTCCTGGCCCTCTTCGGCCCCCTCCTCGTGCCCTTTCCCGGCGCGGCCCGCCACTGGCACGACCTCTCCTGGTGGCAGGACAGCCCGGCGGCCGTGCCCCCGAGCTGGATGAACGGGCCCTGGAACGGCTATTCCCTGCCGGGGACAGAGCTGCTCAAGGCCGGACCGCCGCGGGAACGCACGAACGGCGACGGGGGCAGGCTCCTCAGCTGGAGCTTCCCCCTGGCGATAGGCCGCGCGGGCCCGCCGCGCGATCTCGTGCTGCGCTTCGCCGGGGACGGGAAGGCCTTCCTCATGGCCTCGCTCGTCCACGCGGACGGGTCGACCGAAGAGGTCCTCAGGCAGGTCCAGGAGGTGGCGAAAGGCCAGACGGGCCGCATCCCCCTGCACGTACAGGAGGCCGCCAGTCTCGAGCTCACCGAATACCTCGCGCCGGGCCAGGCCGAGCCCGCCGCCGGCCCCTCGCTCCTCCTCGTCGGAAAGTCCTCGGGGCTCCTCGGCACCGATGTCGAGAAGCGCGACATCTGGACCGGCGTGGTCCTGGGCATCCGCTGGGCCCTCGTGCTCGGGGCGGTCGTGAGCTTCCTGACCGTCCTGACGGGACTCCTCCTGGGCACGATCGCCGCCTGCTACGGCGGCTTCCTGGACTCGGTGATCAACCGGGTGTACGAGTTCTTCTCGCTCATGCCCCTCCTGCCCTTCCTGATCGCCCTCTCGGTGGCCTACCACCCCTCCCTCTGGTCTTTCATGGCACTCGCCCTCCTCTTCTTCTGGACCAGGTCCTTCAAGACCGTCTACGCCCGGGCCCTGCAGATCAAGGAGGAGGGCCACATCGAGGCGGCGCGGATGATGGGCGCGGGGAGATGGTGGCGGGTGACGCGCCACGTGCTGCCCGCCCTCCTGCCCTACGGCTTCGCCGTGATGGCCCTCTCGGTGCCCGGCATCATTCTCTACGAGGCCAGCGTCAGCCTCCTCGGCCTGGGCGACTCGAGCACGATCACCTGGGGCCAGATGCTCCACGACGCCCTGGTGCAGGGAGCCGTGATCAACCGCCTCTGGTGGTGGATCCTGCCCCCCGGCCTCTCCATAGCCCTGATGGGACTCACCTTCGCACTACTTGGCCGCGGCTTCGACCGCGTGCTCAACCCGAGGTCACGATGATGGACAACGCACCCTACGCCTGCGCCTTCTGCGCCACTACCGCCTGCCTGCGCGGCGAGTTCGACAAGATGCCGACGACCTGCCCGACGCGCACCCGGCCCGAGACCACTCGGGACCCCGGGCCCTACGGCGCCGAGCCCCTCCACGAGGAGATGCTGGCCGCCGACGCCGCGCCCTTCACGAGCGAGGGCGAGCTGCGCAACCGCGTCGAGGAAGTGATCTTCTACGCCAAGGCCCAGGGCTTCCGCCGCATCGGCATAGCCTTCTGCGTGAGCCTCATCAAGGAGTCCCAGAAGCTCGGCCGCCTCCTGCGCGAGGCGGGATTGGAGACCGAGCTCGTCTGCTGCCGGGTCGGCGCCATCGACTACGACGAGATCGGGCTCACGAAGGCCCACCCCGAGCGCTTCGCCGCCATCTGCAACCCGGTGGCCCAGGCCAAGCTCCTCGACGCCCGAGGAGTCGACCTCGTCGTCCAGCTGGGGCTCTGCATCGGCCACGACCTCATTCTCCAGCGGGAATGCGAGGCTCCCGTCACGACCCTCGTGGTCAAGGATCGCGTCCTCGACCACCACACGATAGCGGCCCTGCGCTGAGCCCGGCCGAAGGCGGCCGCTGGCGCCTGGCTTTTCGGGCCTCGGGCAGGTCGCAGCGAGGCTCGCAGCTGCGAGACTTCCTGCGGCGCCGAAACCCCTTGCCTATCGTACATATAATTATTAATATATTTGAAAATCAAGGTGTGACATATCTACGTATGTCTTCTCGCCGAGCCTAGCGCGGCGGCCCCCGAGGGCCTGAAGTCCGAAGCCTGCGGCCGGCAGCACAGTACCGGAGGAAACACATGCCCACTGAAATCACCGCAGCCGATTACGAAGCAAAGGTCCTGAAGCACAAGGGATTCGTCATCGTCGACTTCTACTCGCAGGACTGCTCGCCCTGCGAAGCTCTGGCCCCGAAGTTCGAGTTCTTCTCCGAGCTCTACCATGGGGACATCGCCTTCTACAAAATCTTCCGGCAGGGCGATCGCGATCATTCCCTCGCCCTCGGCGTCAAGGGGAGCCCCACCCTCCTCTTCTACAAGGACGGCAAGGAGGTCGCGCCGCGGCTCTCGGGAGCGATCAAGAAGAGCGAGATCAAGAAGGCCATCGTCGAGGCCTTCGGCCTGGCCGACCGCACGGCAGGCATAGAGCGAAAGACCGAGGAGGTCGACCTCGTCGTGATAGGCGGAGGGGCGGCCGGCCTCACCGCGGGCATCTACGCGGGTCGGGCGAAGATCAACACCCTGATCATCGATCAGGGCAATCCCGGAGGCCAGGTGAACCTCACCCACATGGTCGCCAACTATCCCGGGACCGACGGCGAGATCAACGGCTACGCGCTCATGGAAAAGATCACCAAGCAGGCCGAGGACTCGGGCGCCAGGATAGTCCGCTCGGCCGAGATCGTGCGCCTCGACCTCGCCAATAAGGAGATCGACGTCGACGACGACCGGCGCATCCGCGCCAAGGCCATCATCCTCGCCACGGGCGCCAAGCCGCGCGAGCTCGGCATTCCCGGCGAGAAGGAGCTCTTCGGCCGCGGCGTCTCCTACTGCGCCACCTGCGACGGAAAGTTCTACGAGGGCAAGGACATCTACGTGATCGGCGGCGGCAACAGCGCGGTGGAGGAGACCCTCTTCCTCACCGAGTTCGTGAACTCCGTCACCATGATCCACCAGTTCGACGAGTTCCAGGCCAACAAGACCGCCGCAGAGGCGGCCCTGAAGAATCCGAAGATCAAGGTGCTCTGGAGCCACGAGCCGAGGGCCTTCCTCGGCGGAGAAGGCGGCTTCGAGGGGCTCGAGGTGGAGGACCTGAAGACCAAGCAGCGGAAAATCCTAAAGGAGGGAGCAGGCCTCTTCGTCTTCGTGGGCTACACGCCCCAGACCCAGCTCTTCGCCGACCAGCTGCCCCTGGACAAGTGGGGCGGCGCCGAGGCCGACCCCATGACCCAGGAAACCAAGCTCCCCGGCGTCTTCGTCGCCGGCGACCTGCGCTCCAAGCCCTTCAAGCAGATCACCACGGCCGTCTCGGACGGCACAGTGGCCGCCCTCTCGGCGCAGAAATACCTGCGCGCCCTCGCCTAAGCGCGGCCGGGACGGCAGCGTCGCAGAGCGTCGCGGCCGCCGCGGCAGACGCCGCAGCCGCGGCGCAAGTGGCCGCCGCGGCGCAAGTGGCCGCCGCCAGAGCGGCGGCGCGGCGCGGCCCCCGCTCTGGCGGTAGCCGCGGCCGTGCAGCGGCGCAAGCGACGGCCGGCAGGGACAGAGCTAATGGGAGCCAGCGGGGACAGAGCCAGCAGGGGCAGAGCTAATGCTGATCCGGTTCGCAACAGCGTAGCGGCACAAGCGACGGCGCCGCGGCGGACGCAACGATAGAGTTACTGCAGGGTCGGTTCGTAGGCCGAAGGAGGCAGCGAATCGGGCCCACGGTTTTTATTTCCTGTAGAGTCGAGTGGCTGCACCTGTTTCAACTGAGCTCTGTCCCCCGGAATTAGCTCTGTCCCCCGGAATTCGGCTCGATGCAAGCGATGAGCCCCGCCTCGATCTCGCGTATGGAAATCTTCCCCGTGACCACAAGATCCTCAGGGAACGCCCTACCCTCGAAGGCCTCGATTACTTCGGCGCAGATCACCACATGGCCAGGCACTACGGCCTAATAGGAGGTCTCGCCGTCGTCGTGCTCGAAATGGCGATAGAACGGCGTGGGGGTTGGGAGAGATCGGGAAGATAGGGAGTCGAAAATTGATGCCCCCCCGCTACGAAGAAACACTTACATCTCGAAATCAAAGACGTTCGATAGCCCGAGCGACGTCATGATGGTACTCGAGTGCTTGGCGTCTTATTCTTCCCATCCTAGCAACCAAGAAGCAGCGGCATGTGCTCCGGAAATAACAACTTCGCCCATTCGGGCATCTCATCGACAATCTCGCGACAACCTATATGATTATGCCACAACCCTCCGTAACGCCAGTCTCGCCGATCCGGCACCTGACTCGCCTTCACCGGGTTTTCGTCGATGTATTCGAAGACCTGTACAAGCTCCCGCAACCCCGAGATGATCCGAGAGAAAAACCTCCCTCCCCATACGTGCCCCGTAAAGCCCCTGATCTTATTGTACGCCATCGCAAACACACTCATGATCCATTGCATAAGTGCCGACAGGCTTACACCTTTCCCCGGCATGATGACGAAATGAAAATGGTTGCCCATAATACAAAAATTCTCGATCCGGAACGAGTACTTCGCCTTTGCTCGTTTCACCACGGACAGAAAGAGCTCCTTCATCGCGCTTGAGTCCAGGATCATCTCCTTGCGGTTCGTCCGCGCCGTCACGTGGTAGCGCGCCCCCTCCCGAAGTTCTCTCGGCTTTCTCATGCCTCACATACGCGCAGCGGTACTGCACCTGCTTCAAAGGGTTACTCGCTCCGGACGGCGGCAAGCGTCCGGCGACCACTGAGCTCTGTCCCTCACGGAGTTCGAGCTCTGTCCCCAAGGCCCCAGCTCTGAGCTCTGTCCCTCACGGTCACGGTGTTACTGTCGCAGCGGCGCCTCTGCGCCCGTCGCCGCAGCACCCGCCGCTGTCCCCGCTGCAGCGGCAACGACAGAGTTACTGCGGGCTCGGTTCGCAAGCCGAAGGAGGTGGCGAATCGGGCCCGCTTTTTTGTGCTAAGGCATGAGAATTGGGCAGTCTGAGATGGGGTCGCTACTTCAATTGCATACCGGAGTATGCTCGACTACACTACCGTTATCGCCTGATAGATGGATTCACTAGAAAAAGGAGGTCAAATTGGAGATCTGGCACATTTGGCTCATATTGGCAGCGATTGCGATAATCTCCGAAATGTTCCATCAAGGCTTTGTCTTGATTTGCTTCGGGGTAGGTTTTTTCTTGGGAATGGTCGCCTCACTGCTGAATTGGGGGACGGCTTGGCAGGTCGCTTTCTTCGCCATTGGGACCTTCATCGCTCTTATCGGGATCAGGCCTTTCATCGTCAATTTCATGGAAAAGCGCAATCCCGAGGTCAAGACTAATACGGACGCGCTGGTGGGAAAATCCGGAATTGTCATAGAGGCTATCGAACCTGAGAGCTCCGACGGTCGAATAAAAGTTGGAGGTGAAGACTGGTGGGCTGTCTCCAACTCCGGTGTCAGGATTGAGAAAGACGAGCAAGTTACTATTGTAAGAATCGAAGGCGTCAAGGTCTACGTCACTAAAAAGGCATAGGAAAAGGAGAAAAACATGAGCTTCTTGATCGTGGTCGCCGTCATCGCGTTTGTTGTTATCGTGCTTGTGCTGATGGGCTTCAAGATCGTACCGCAGTCTGAAACCATGATAGTAGAACGATTGGGAAAATATAGCAGAACCTTGAAAACGGGTGTCAACGTGATCTGGCCGATCCTTGAGAAGATAAAGTCTATTGAAGGAGCACGGGGTTTTTCCAAGCAGATTGACCTCAGGGAAACTGTCTTGGAGATTGCGCCCCAGAATGTGATAACAAAGGACAATGTCGGCATCGAAATCAATGCGGTACTCTTCTTCCAGATCTCCGACCCGGTGAAAATGGCCTACGAAATCGCGAACTTCCATGGGGCTATCAACAAGCTCACCCAGACAACACTCCGCAACGTGATCGGCGAACTGGAATTGGATCAGACGCTTTCGTCACGCGACACAATCAACACAAAACTAAAAAAAGTCCTTGATGAAGCCGCCGACAAGTGGGGAATCAAGGTGACTCGGATAGAACTTCAGGACATAACCCCGCCTGAAGACATCATGAAGGCGATGACCCAGCAGATGGAAGCCGAACGTAACAAGCGTGCCCAGATTCTACAGGCTGAAGGACTGAAACAAGCTCAAATACTCGCCGCCGAAGGTAGCCGGGAGGCCCAGATCCAGCAAGCAGAAGGCGAGAAGCAAGCCACGATCCTCAAGGCGGATGCCAACGCTGCGGCGATCCTGAAGGTTGCTACGGCAGAAAATGAGGCGATAAAACTGGTCATGGGTTCAGCCGGTGACAAGACGGTCAACTACTTGGTAGCGGTGAAATACATTGACGCCATAAAGGAAATGGTAAGCGGAAAGGACAACAAGGTAGTCTATGTCCCCTATGAGGCTACTGGAGTGCTCGGCGCCCTCGGGGGGATCAAGGAACTATTGGGAGATAGCAAGAAATAATAACTGTCCGTTACGGATTTTGCTCTGAAAAAGCCGGCCTTCTTTCTTGATTGAAGGAAGTCCGGAATCTCAGATCGAACTTCTGCATCGCAATCCTTCGTGGACAGGTTTCGCATGGAGGAAGCGCTACGTACTCCGCGGATCCCCGCCGTCCAAAGAGGTTACTCGCTCCGGACGGCGGCAAGCATCCGGCGACCACAGAGCTCTGTCCCTCACGGAGTTCCCACGGAGTTCCGTAGTTCGACTGAGCTCTGTCCCTCACGGAGTTTTCAGCGAGCGGCGAATTCCTTCCACGCCTCCGGGTCGAGGCCGATCGCGGCCTTTTTGCCGTCGCGGACGATGGGGCTGCGAAGGAGGAGGGGGTCGGCGAGCAGGGTTTCCTCGAGATCGATTTCCAGGTAATCGAGGCCGCGGTCCTTCCAGCGCTTCCCCTCCCGGTCAGGCAGGGCTTCGAGACCGAGGGCGGTGGCGATCGAACGGAGTTCGCCTTGGCTTATCCCCTTGTCGGAGAGATCGATCAGCTGATAGGCGATACCCCGCTCCTTGAAAAAGCGCAGGGCTTTTTTCGTGTCCTGACAACGCGGGCTGCCGAAAATCTGTAGTGCCACGGCGACCAGACTAGCACGAATTAGGCAACGGCGAAATCACCTGCCCCGGCGCAAGCGTATCGCTCGAATTCCTTGAGCGACGATGCGGAGTGCGGGCTTCTGCACCCCGTGCACGAGCTCCGCGCTCGTTCGCGAGCGACGGATGGCGTACAAACACGGGGCACTGTCGCGAAGGTGCACGCGAGGGATTGTCGGATCAACGTGCGATGCCGGCATCTCCAGAGAAGGCCGCAATTCTGGCGAATCAGGCAAAAAACCGTAGCTTCGGGCTAACATCTCCCGACCCGGGCCCATATATTTGGATTGGGCAGAGCCTCGAACGGGAAGTTCGGTACTAAAGGATGGCCCGATAGGCATGATGCACGAAGTCCGACATGGTTCGGTCTAGATTGAAGACTGGGAGGGATCATAATGAAGATGCGCAAACTGGGGAATAGCGGCCTCGAGGTCTCGGCACTCGGGCTCGGCTGCAGACCATCCGCCGCGCGCACGCCGTGCAGAGCGTGACGGCTCTCCAAAGCGAATACTCGCTGTGGTTCAGGCGACCGGAAGAGGACGTGCTTCCTATGCTCGAAGAACTCGGCATCGGCTTCGTTCCCTGCCTCACGCCGGAGGCCCGGAAAGCCAACGAGGCCTTGGTCGAATTGCTCCGTGCGATCGTGGAGCGAAGGAGATCGAGGGCGCGGCCTCTGCCATCGCGGTTCAGGGGGCCCGGTACCCCGAGCAGCTCGAGAAGAGAACCGGCCTGTGAGCATTGGAACTTCCAGTCGGTGACTACATAAGGAGAAAGAGATGCAAAAGCGGACATTGGGAAAAGACCGCAGCGCCCTGGAGGTTTCGGCCTTGGGCCTGGCTGCATGGGGATGAGCTCTTCCTACGGGCCGGCCGGGGACAAGCGCGAGATGACCGCGCTTATCGAGGAAGCCGTGGACCGTGGTGTGACATTCTTCGATACTGCTGAAGCCTACGGCCCCTTCGCCAACGAGCTATTGGTCGGCGAAGCCCTCGCGCCGTTTAGAAACCGGATCGTCATAGCCACCAAGTTCGGCTTCGACATCGATCCGATCACGGGAGAGCGGAAGGCCGGCGCGAACAGCCGTCCCGAGCACGTCAAATCGGCAGTGGAAGGCTCGCTGAAGCGCCTCGGCGTCGAAGCGATCGACCTGCTCTACCAGCATCGCGTCGATCCGTCCGTGCCGATCGAGGATGTCGCCGGCGCGGTCAAGGACCTGATCAAGGAAGGCAAGGTCAAGCATTTCGGCCTTTCGGAAGCCGGGGCGCAGACGATTCGCCGCGCGCACGCCGTTCAAAGCCTGACCGCAGTCCAGAGCGAATACTCGCTCTGGTGGCGGGGACCCGAGAGCGAGATCCTGCCGACCCTGGAAGAGCTCGGCATCGGTTTCGTCTGCTTCAGTCCCTTGGGCGCGGGCTTTCTCACGGGCAAGATCGACGAACACACCGCGTTCGATAAGACCGACTTCCGCTCCATGGTTCCCCGCTTCGCGCCGGAAGCGCTGAAGGCGAACATGGCGCTGGTCGACCTGGTCACGGATGCGGCGACGCGCAAGGGCGCCACTCCCGCCCAGGTAGCCCTCGCGTGGCTCTTGGCGAAGAAGCCTTGGATCGTACCCATTCCAGGCACCACGAAGCCGCATCGTCTTCAGGAGAACCTCGGAGCGATGGGAGTCGAGCTCAGCTCCAGCGAGCTTCGAGAGATCGACACGGCGATTTCGAAGATCCCGACACAGGGAGCTCGGCTTCCCGACGGCGCGCTGAAAATGACGGGGCTCTAGCGGTAGGGGCCATAGCGAGAGCGGCATCAAGAAGCTCTGTCCGGCGGCGAAGGCGGTGAAGGCCTCGAAGGGACTCGCGACCCAGGGCGGGAGCGTCCGGAACGCCGAGGGCGCAATCGCATAACGCAGCTCTTGCCGCATCTCGGTCATCCGCGGTCGTCGAATGCCATCAGAGGTCGGCCCCTGTTTTTGGACAGGAACCGGCAATTTCTCCTCGGCCGACGCCCGGCAAGCGCGGCGTCCGCAGCGCTGACATCTCGCCTTCCCCCGAGGCGAGCCGGACTTTGGCCTTTCCTTCGGGGCCTGCCATTTGTACTTTTGGCATCGGAGGCCATCATGTCGAACATCGCCACGCATCTTTGGTTCGACCGGCAGGCGCCGGAGGCGGCGCGCTTCTACTGTTCCGTGTTTCCCGATTCCGGCATCACGAGCGAATCCAAGATCTCAGGCACACCTTCGGGAGACGTCGATCTCGTTTCCTTCAAGCTCTGGGATTCCGAGTTCCAGGCGATCTCCGGAGGTCCGCTCTTCAGCTTCAATCCTTCCGTGTCGTTTCTCGTGGCCTGCGACTCGGCCGCCGAGGTCGATCGCTACTGGAAGCTCCTGCGGGAAGGCGGCTCCGAGCTCATGCCGATCGGCCCCTACCCGTTCAGCGGCCGCTACACCTGGGTCGTCGACCGCTACGGCCTTTCATGGCAGCTCATGCATACGGACAGGCATGCGAGCCGGCAAAGACTCACGCCGACCCTCATGTTCACCGGCGATCAGGCCGGGCGCGCGCAGGGGGCTGCCCGCCTGTACGCATCCCTCATGGAGGGGCGGTTGGGCGAGATCAGCCGCTACGGGCCGGGCGCGGAACCGAACCTGCCCGAGATGGCCAATCATCTCGATTTCAGCCTCTTCGGGCGCGGCTTTGCGGCAATGGATTCGGCCTTGCCCCACGGATTCGGCTTCAACGAGGCGATCTCGATCATCGTCTCCTGCGAGACGCAGGAGGAAATCGACCGCTATTGGTCGGGCCTGAGCGCCGTCCCAGAGGCGGAGCGCTGCGGCTGGCTCAAGGACCGCTACGGTCTTTCCTGGCAGATCGTGCCGAAGACCCTCGGCAGGCTCATGACCGAGAACGACGAGGCGGGCCGGCGTCGAATCACGGAAGCCTTCCTCGCGATGAAGAAGTTCGATCTCGCGGCCCTGGAGCGTGCGGCGAGGGGCTGAGGCTGCGCGGGATGGCCCCATCGTCAGAGTCGCTCAAGGGCGATAATAGCGATCGTCATGGAGATCGGCGAGAAGGCCAGGCTCAGTTGGACGCCAATCGACGAGCCTAACGTATGATGAAGCTCGATGTCGGTGCGTCCAGCTGGAGGAGCCCTGCAAGAAAACCAAAGTGCTCGACCGCAACCTCCGGGGATATGCTGACAACCGGAAGGCCAAGGTGTTCTCCGATCGCCGAGGCTATCTCCTTGATGGTCACGGCTTCATCGTCGAATGCATGCAGTCTGGATCCGGCCGGCGTGTTCTCAAGGGCAAGTCGAAACAGATGTGCTGAATCCTTTGTATGTGCAGCGGACCACCGATTCCGCAAACCGCTCGTGGGCTGTATTCACCACTCCGACCGCGGAAGTCAGTACTGTGCCCACGAGTACCAGGCCGATGTCAAAACTGCTGGCCTAATTGCCTCTATGTCACGAAAAGGTAACTGCTATGACAATGCGCCAACCGAAAGTTTTTGGGGTTCTCTGAAGCAGGAGCTCGTCTATCACTACCACTTCAAGACCCGCGCGGAGGCTCAAGCTGCGATCCAAGAACACATCGCGATATTCTATAATCGTATGCGTCGTCACTCATCAATCGGCTGCATGGCTCCGTCCATCTATGCCGAATCCTTCTCCTTGGAAAAGAAATCTGCATAATTTGTCGTGTCCATTATTGACAGTACAGGCCACTGGCCGCAGATCGCTAGCACGAACCCTATCGAGCGGCTGAACCGCGAGATCAAACGTCGATCTCAGGTCGTCGGTATTTTCCCCAACGATGCATCGGTCCTACGCTTGGTCGGAGCCCTCATGGGAGAACAGACCGATGAGTGGCAAGTTTCAAGAAGGTACATGAGCCAGGAAAGTCTGCAGACCAGGTCACTGGGCCCGACCAAAAGCCGCAATCAGGCCCGGGCAGGGCCGCATAAACTATGTTTGGAGAAGTCGAGAGCCTTACAATGCCAATCGCAGACTGGTATGATGACGCATGAGCGAGTCGGGCACATTTGGCCCTCCTGACCTTAGCGGCCTCCTCTATGAGGGCACCCAACCTATTCTGCTGAACCTTTCGGTTGTCTCCCCCCAAAACTTTGACTCCGGGTCTGCAAAGGTCCAACAATTGCTCCAACCCCATCGGACCAAACACTATTTCCTTCTGTTCGTTCGATCGGGCTCGGTGACCTACACGGTGGATCTCAAGGCCATCACCGTTGGGGATGGCCAGGTGCTGTTCGTCCAACCCCATCAGATCAGGGTTCCTCCGGCGTCCAAGTCCGGAGCCGATTTCTTCAAGATCACCTTTGACGATGGCTGTCTGGGCCGGCTTCCTCGGACTAATCGGTTCTGGCTTGACCCCCTCTCGTCCCCGAAGATTTCTCTGGAGAACCGGGCCCAGGACCGGGTTTGGGCCTTGCTTTCTCTGTTGGAAAAGGCTTGGGACGAGGGTGTGGGCCCTGCCGACCTGGTGCTGGCGTACTTGCAGGCCGTTCTGGCTGAAGTCGAGGCTAGTTACTTTGCTGGTGTCCCCACAGTCTCTCTGGACCGGACAATGGAAGCCTTTGTTTGTTTCAAACACCTGGTAGAGGAGTCCTTTACCCACCAGCCCACGGTCGCCGACCTCGCGCGGACGTTGGGACAAAGCGAGACAAGGTTGTACACCGTGGTCAAGAAATTCTCGGGGTTGTCCCCCAAGGAATACTTGACCAAGCGGACTGTGGTCGAGGCCCAGAGGCTATTGGTGTATTCTCAGCTTTCAGTGAAGGAACTGGCTCGACACTTGGGGTTCGACGACGAAAGCTACTTTTCTCGACTATTCAAGAAGGAGGTGGGACAGTCAGTGTCGGCCTTTGTGGCGTCCCTGGAAGAAAAGTCCATCACTCCCGAGGATTCGTCCCTTCTTCCCAATGCTGTCGGAAGGTAGTTTCTAAGTACTAGGAGCTAACAATGAAAACAGTCTTGATCACCGGGGCCAACCGGGGCATTGGGCGGGAAGCGGCCCGGCAGTTTGTGGTGGCCGGATACCGGGTGTTCGCCGGCGTAAGAAACCTCGAAAAGGGGAAGGCTGACTGGGGCGTTCTCCCTTCCGGACCTGGCCACATCGAGTTTGTGGTCCTCGACGTCACGAACCCTGCATCCGTCACTGTGGCGGCCGAAGAACTATCGGCCCTCGTGCCCCACCTCGACGCCTTGGTGAACAACGCCGGAATCAGCGGGTTGCCGCATCTTGACCGGACCTCGATAGAAAATCTACGGGCGGTCTTCGAAACCAACTTCTTCGGTGTCGTCATGGTGACCCAGGCTTTCCTTCCTTTGTTGCGCCGGGGCCCAGAGCCTCGGATCGTGAACGTGTCCAGCGGCCTGGGGTCCCTGACCGGCCAGAGCGATCCTACCTGGGAATACTACCCGTTTAAGTCGGCCTATTTCACGTCGAAAACCGCCCTGAACGCCTACACGGTGTGGCTGGCCTATGACCTCCGGGACGCACCATTTAAGGTTAACGCCATCGACCCCGGGTACACTGCCACTGAATTCAACAACTTTCGGGGCCCCGGAAAGGTAGAGGATGCAGCTGCGGTGGTAGTGAAGTACGCAACCCTGAGCGGCGAGGGCCCAACCGGCGGATTTTTTGATCGAGATGGGAAGTTGGCTTGGTGATACAGTTATCCTATGTCGACCGACATAGGCCCAATTTCCCCGAACGCCTCTTGTGACTCCGGTAACCCCTGATTTCCCGGAATATTGTAGCTAGGATCTCCTAAATCGCTATATGAAATAACAATATGAGTTGACAGTCTTAGCCTTACTAGCTACAATTGCAGCTAGTAAGGGGGCTGCTGCCATGTCCTGC
>Ga0307377_10004072_pt1 | contig 16131 bp, 27 predicted proteins | sample TR3MG_FD_202535 | JGI IMG/M metagenome (GOLD analysis project Ga0307377, IMG submission 202535) | Soil microbial communities from Risofladan, Vaasa, Finland - TR-3 | ecosystem: Environmental > Terrestrial > Soil > Coastal area > Acid sulfate soil | place: Finland: Risofladan, Vaasa | collected... | reverse complement strand
CATATCAGTCAGGAGTAACTATCGCATCAACTAAATGGTTAGTACATGGAAACACTATTGTAGGTAGCAACAATGCTGCAACAAATGGCCGAGGTATAGAGTTGACTGCAGATGGTGATGAATGCATGGTACATAACAATGATATTAGTGGAGTGTTCTATGGAGTACTGGTGTCAGGCCAGGACTGCATAATTACAGGTAACATTGTTAGAGTTACCATCGGAGGTACAGGCGTAGCGGTTACGTATGGCGCTACAAATGTGTCTGCACCAAATATTGAATATGTGGTAGGTACTGCTGATACTGGGGGTATAATTCAAGGTAGACTAGCTGTTAATTATTATGTGGACGCAAGTGTTTCGCCAGTGTTCGGCGCATATGCACCGATAATGGGTGCTCCTATTCTAGAGCAAGGTAGTATTGGTGTAGCCAGGGACATGGTGTGCTATACAGCGCAGGGACAAGTATCGACTACAGATGCCACAGGTACTGAGTTATGGTCACGATTAGTGAAAGTAGGAGATCTTAATTCGTGGTTGATAAAGGCGCGTGTAGTAGCACGACGTACGGGTGGTGCAGCAGGTACCACTCAAGATTCTGCAGCTTATGAGAGAATGGCCGTTATTAAAAATACTGCAGGAACGCTAAGTATTGTTGGTTCAGTTGGTGAAGTGTTTACAGCGGAGGACAACTCCAATTTGAATTGCACAATTGACATAAACGGTCTTTACATCAGAGTGATGGTGACGGGTGATGTCAATAACGATATAGACTGGATTGGGCACATAGAACTGATAGATAACGTGTAGCATTAAGGAGAAGGAGTTGATATGGAATGGTGTTGGATAGATGTGCTGATTCACCTATTGGCATATCCACTCTATCAATTGCTAAGCACGCTACGGCATGAGATTGCACATGCCGTAGCGGCTAAGCTTGCTGGATATACGATTACGAGCTTCAAGTTCTGGCCACATCGCGATAAGCACGATGGCATCTTTCGATTTGGATATGTGGCGTGGCAGCTCCCTAAAGGAGTGACGAAGACTTCTGCTCATGTAACAATGGCCCCATATTACGTCGATGTAGTCTTGTTGGTGACGTGGGTATTCATATATAGTTTTGTTGATTTTTCTAAAGTGCATTGGTGGTTATTCGTTGCTATCATGTTGTTGGTATCTCCTATGCTAGACATGATCTATAACGTATTCAAAGCGATACTATTCAATAGTGGTGATTGGATGGCGGTGCTGCCTAGGACGTAGATTTTTTCTACGAAGACTTGACTGGTCTGTGATTGAGCCTCCTATAGATAGGAGGCTTTTTCATTCCATGGAGATATTACAATGAGATGGACCGATCCAGTTCCAAATCGTGACACTCTTCTTAATAAGGCGCTTCCAAAGTGGTCTCAGATGATCGTTACTGGCAAGCCTGTCACTGAAGAGCAGGCGCTTGAAATCATCAGACGGACTGACTTTTTCTTTCTTTGGGGTGGTCATACAGGAAATAACGAAGACTTCGAGAAGCAGGCGGCAGAGATAGTTGGCATGCCATGGCAGAATTTTGGCGATCCTAGTCTCGACAGTATGGACGCACTAGTTATGTGGCAACAGAAGTGGGGAGTAATCTTCACAGAATACGTTACTAATGATTGGCTATCATCGGCGTTTGCATGTGGGCCTCATGGTTGGTGTCATCCTAATGGAACTATTGGATACGCTGATAACGTAGGTAAGTGGCCTACTGTTTCCGACATACTAGACGATTGGAGCAAGCTGGCTGTAGAGTTCCCTTTCCTGGATCTTGTCGCGGTACTTACTGAGAATGAATGCTGTGAGCACGGAGAGCCATTGATTGCAGTTACTGTTAAGGACGGTGACGCTGATCTTTCATATCCAGGGAACATCCTATTTGATGGATTTCCTCCACCTCCTAATCCATCGTTTGATAAGCTCGATGGCATGACTGAGATGGAGTGTGAAAATGCCATCTCACTAGATATCTTCAGAAAGTGGGCATCCGAACATGCGAACGATTGATATCAAAGGAACATATCATGCTACAGTCGATTGGACGACGAAGTATATCATTGGTAGCGGATGTAATGGAGTAGTTATCGGCCTTAGTGGTGGGATAGACTCAGCACTTGCTGCAGCCGTTTGTGTAGACGCCATAGGCAAAGAGAATGTGCATGGGATGCTCCTTCCATGCGATTCTATTCCTGAAGATGGTGAAGACGCAATGGACGTAGCTAGATTTCTCGACCTTAGTGGTGAGACTCAGACTCTTACCACAACTTTCAATGCCATTGCTGAGCAGCTTGACCTTATCGATCTTCAAAAAGATAGGATGGCTAGAGCAAATCTAAAATCGAGGCTTCGTATGTGTGCCCTCTACGCAAGGGCCAATCAGAGGGGCTATCTTGTCGCTGGTACTACGAATCTTACTGAAATGTTCATAGGCTATTGCACCAAGTATGGCGATGGAGGGGTAGACTTCGAGCCATTGGCGAGTCTCTATAAGGGAGAGGTCCGTCTTCTCGCGAAGGACCGTGGCCTTCCGGGCAAGATCATTGAAAAGGCTCCAAGCGCTGGACTGTGGGCTGGTCAATCGGACGAAGTTGAGATTGGCATGTCATACGACCGGATGGATGCGGCAATATGGCGTCTTCAGAGTAGCGAGGCGGTAAGTCTGATGACTGATCGTGATGCTCTAAGAATGATGGCACTTCATGATAATGCGGTTCACAAGAGGATAATGCTACCTGCGTGCCAGCAAGTAGTTTTGGCAACGCCATAAGATAGGATGACAGATGAACAAGGGTGACGCATTGATCGTAGTGGACGTACAGAATGACTTCCTTCCTGGGGGTAACCTCGCGGTTACTGATGGCGATCAAATCATTCCAGTGATCAATCGTCTGGTTGCTGCGTTTGATGGTGATCATATCTTCCTCACACAGGATTTTCATCCAAAGGATCATGGTAGCTTTGCCTCTAATAGCGAGGGTAAGAGCATCGGTGAAATTATAGACCTCAATGGAATCAAGCAGATGCTATGGCCCGATCACTGCGTTCAGGAAACTGACGGGGCGCTACTCTCCTCTGCCCTAGAGATAGCTAGCGCAAAGATCGTTAAGAAGGGAATGGACCCTAAGTACGACAGTTATTCCGGCTTCAAGGATGCCAATGGAGCACCAACAGATCTAGAACGAGTACTGTTGGTGGCAGGCGTTGATGACCAGAAGAAGTTCCTTCTTACTATCTGTGGTCTTGCTACGGACTATTGTGTAAAGTTCACAGCACTCGATGCGGTAGCACTAGGATATAGTGTTCAGGTTGTTATAGACGCATGCCGTGGTGTTGGAATTCCAGCAGGAAATATAGAAGCATCCATTAAGGAGATGGAAGAAGCAGGAATCACTATTGTCAAGAGTGAGCAGATACTGCCGTAAAACGGCAAAACAGAAAGGACGTGAAGTATGGTGGAGCCTCTTAGGGTTAGGGTAGCGCGAGCACTTCAAAATAATCCTGATCTTACCTGTACCGCATTGGCAAAGATGTTCAAGACACGCACGGGTACTGTGTGTGGTACACCTACGTGGAAGGAACACATGATCGCAAGGCGCAAGGCTGGTAAAGCACCTCCGCTTAAGTACGTGCGGAAGGCTGCTGCTACCAAGTCGGAAACGAAGCCTATCGTCAGGCCAAAGATTCTTGCCCAACAGGACAAGATTCTGAAGGCTATTGGTGATCTCGATAAGAGAGTTCTAAAGGCTGTAGCGGACATCGACAAGAAAGTGTCATCGTTGTTGTAGATGTAAAATCTCTGTAGCTCTTGACTGCCCTCTACTTAGATTACTTCTAAGTAGAGGGCTTTTCTTTGGAGGAATGATGCCACAATATGATAGCCCAGTTTGGCGCAGTGATAGCAGAGCTGCGTGGGAATATCTGAAGGATAGAGGCTACAGTAACGATCACTTTCTTATTCTGCCCCCCAAAGGACATACGCCACAAGAGTATCGTGAGATAGAGGCGCTACGATGTCTTGTATGGGATTGGGACTGGTCGTACTCAGGTCCCGAGCCCGATGCATCCGATTCGCGTACGATAGGCAGTTTATGTCGGGCTATCGAAAAGGTTCGTGAGTTCTGTAAGACTATGTCCGAAAAGGAGCAGGCTCGCTTCATGGAATTCTGCCGAAACGAAGTACCCGATGCGTGCGTGTGTGGTGCCCACATAACCGTAATGAATGAATTTCCACGTCCTAAGCAACCATCTGTACTGGCAGATCCAATTGTTATCGAGGGGCCTGAGATGGAAGACGCTTAAGAGACTAGGCTGGACGATACGACGCTGTAGGACAATTTTAGGAGACCACCGTGGGCAAGATTTTCATACCAACAAAATGTAGGGTTGGATTTCAGGAGAGAGACGATACGTTTGCCAAGAAGCTGGCATACGTGATTTACTATGGCCCAAAGGGAGATCTCCGTAAGGAGATAAGTTGGGAGTCGTGGAGACATAGGCCAGGTAAAGGTATGGGCTATGACGGGCGTGGTTCGAAGCCTACCGTCGATGTCACCCCATATGATTTTGAGAATGTGCCGACTTCTGGTTTCATTCTGAACAAGGGCCATACGCGATACGCGTGGAGCCATTTCGGCAGCAAGACCACTGTTATTCGTATTTATGACCCACGTGGAATTGAATTCGAGATATCTCCTGAGAATCTAGTAGCCCTCATGATGCATACCGATTGTTCAAAGCGTGAGATTCAAGGAGACCTAGTATACGCATGGTGTGGCGGTAATTTGATGTTGCTGCCATGTTCGAGTGAAGAGTACAAAGACGCTACGAGTTACACCAGTCTCCAGAACATGAGGGTCAGCGCGAAGGATCTTAAAGAAGGCTACACATACATAACCAAGAATGAAGAGCATCTTGTCTACTTGGGGCGTCATATGTGGTACACGGCAACAGACTCATACAAAGATTCGGCTAAACGAGAGGGAGCCAAGAAGCACATCTTTTGTGATAATGATGGGAAGAACTACAAGCCAGTTACGAGCATACCTAGTATTATTTCAAAGCAGATATCCGATGGATGTCATGATGAATATGCTAATTGGGTTGATGCATTTCTAAAGACTCCTGAATCATCAAGAATAGTTAGGTGGGAAAGGAAACCACTTCCTGGGAAAGCTTGGGAAAAGGATTGGAGCAAAAGTGGTTATGGTGCTATGACACTCAATGCCACCATAGAAGAAGATGGTAAGGTCATTACCGTTACAATAGGCCAACATAATGAGCGTCGTGGGCTTGACTGGAGGATGAATAAGATCGTATCAGACTACAAGGGTCCACTTCGTCTATCTTATAAACATAGGCATGTTATTAACGAGGATGGTAGTCAGTATTATGCACAAGGTTCGTGTTATTATCCTGGGGATAGCGATTACATAGTTACAGACAAGACGAAATTCTTTACCTTGGTGGCGATATATGAGAATGGCTTTAAGAAGAAATGGAGCGAGTAATGGGTAAGAAAGATGTGATGGACAAGAAGGTAATGGATTTGATCACTACGGTAAAGGAGCGTCGTGCGAAGATAGAAAAGCTAACGAAGCCTCAGTGGAGGACTTCTTGCAGTCTTACTCTTCCAGGTATGCCCACTCTGAATATTCAGGTGGAACAGCAACTTAGTTTATTGGCTATAGCCTGTGGCACTCTTTTGCGGATACGAAATGATATTGAGGCTGCAGCGAAGGAACTCGAAGTCGTAATAAGCCCACTCTGGCAGAGCTATGATATTAACGATTGGGTAGAGGATATAAAGCTTCGTGTTCGCGTCACACAGATCAAGACGGAAAAAGAGAAACTCATGAAGATGGAATCCAAGCTTAAGGAACTTACAAGTGAAGATCAGCGTCGAGCTATGGCCTTGGCCGAGATCGAGAAGGATCTGAAGTAGTAGTGCACGGAAGGACGACGACATGGCAACGGCATGGAGCATGGAAGTAGCTTCGGCTCCCCTGGTGGGCATCGCGAAGGACAGCGTGGAAACGCGCAACCTCGCCCCGTAGCGGCGGTAGTAACGATCCTCGACCCCGTCGTCCGACCGTGTGCCTCAATGGAGAATGGAGATGGTAAATGACCGACCAATGTGAGTCAAAGATATGCCCTCACATCGGCACCCAATGCATCAGTGGTGGATGCGAGATGTGGGGAATGGTTAGTCAAAAGGTATCTGCCGAATGGTTAGAGGCACGATGTAAAGGTATAGCTGAGCGTGCGGCAAAGTCACGGTGGTGGAGGCTGTGGCATCCAGTGAACCGATACGATTCCTGGTTCCCAGACATGGAGCCGATTTACGGATGCACACTACGCAATAGGGAGCGTAGGTGTATAAGATGACTTATAAGACATGTGGTAGCTGTGGCACTAATCTGGGGATGACATTACGTGAGACATATAGTGCTGATCGCATAGTATGTCAGACATGTGGCAAAGTTATTAAGGATCGTTTGTGTGAGCCTTCAGGCGCGGTGATCTTCTCCGAAGTACCCAAACTACAGATAGGTGAACTTAGAATGTGGCCAGCTATTGAGGGGCAGTGAATGAATGGTTACGGCAAGAGTCATTGACTGGGATCTTACCGTCGAGGTGGGAGAGGGGCGGTGTTCGGCAGACTGGTGCGAGCGCCAGGAAATGTGTCCGTTGCATACATCTTGTGGGAGTCGCAACCTAGATGGATTTGTTCCGAAACTCGTGACAGATATGATTGTGACTCAGATGGGGATACTCAAGGTTCGTACAGCATGCTGCTCGCATTCGATGGTGGCGTCGAAAAACAAGCTGCCGATAGACGGAATCAGTATGTGGCCAGCTATTGACTCTCCTTTAGTTTAGACACCTATTAAGTAGAGAGTACTATGTGGCTGACGGAAACGTTAGAGGATGCAGGAGACTATTGTGAAATCGATGACAGACCAGGATCTTTATAAGCTGACGATGCAACAAGCGGCTCTCCAGCTTTACCCTAGAGCGACCGCCAAGTATCGATTCGTGAATCGGAATAAGGATCAGAAGATTACTTCTGAGATGATAAAGAACATCCGCGAAGAGGTCGATGGTCTTTATGATTCGCTACTCCTGACTAGCCTTGAGGCTGATTGGCTGGCGAAGGCCTGTCCATATCTTTACCCGTGGTACATCAAGTGGCTTGGCAGCTTTAGGCTTGATGGCCGACAGGTGAAGATCTCCGAGCACGATGGTGATATGCAACTGACCATCGAAGGTCCGTGGTGCGAGACTATCTACTGGGAAGTTCCTCTTCTGGCAATCATTACTAGGCAGATCATGAAGGTGCAGAAGGAGCTTGATGATGAAGAATTCGCTGGAGTAGATATGGCAGCTAGAATCAAAGGAAAGAAACTTGCTGAGAATGGGTGCAAGTTCGCTGATTTTGGCACAAGGCGTCGCTTCTCATACGAGGTTCAAGACGCCGTTATTCAGAATCTCGAATGGGGTGCCGGTGGATCGTTCATTGGAACCAGCAATGTTCATTTTGCAATGAAGTATGGTCTAAAGCCTATTGGTACGATGGCCCACGAGTGGATTCAGGCAATATCGGGATTAGTTGGTCTTAGACATGCGAATAGATTTGCTCTAGACGCATGGAACGATGTCTATAAAGGTAGTTTGGGCATAGCCCTTACTGACACATTCGGCAGTGATGCATTTTTCAAGGACTTTACTGGCGTGAATGCTCGTCTATTTGATGGGGTTCGCCATGACTCAGGGGAGCCGCTTAGCTTTCTGGCTAAGACAGTGGCTCACTATAAGAGTCTGGGAATTGATCCTAAGACAAAGACGATTATTTACAGTGATTCGTTGAACGTCGATAAATGTGCATTCTATCAGCGTGCTAGTGCTCCTAACATGAAGTGTTCGTTTGGAATAGGCACATATCTTACCAATGATGTTCCAGGAACTAGACCAGCTAATATTGTTATCAAGCTGGTTGAAATCGATGGCATTCCTGTCGTGAAATTGTCGGATGATCCAGGGAAGGCCGTTGGTGATCCGGCCGCTATATCGAATGCACGCTGGACATTTGGCCAAGGAGAATAGGCTTATGAGGCGTGTACTTGGTTGGATATGGAAGTATGGCGGCACGGTCTTTTGGACCGGCCTTGTGCTATTCTTTATCGGCCTATTTATCGCGGCAGCAATTGAATCTTACTACGTTAGCTGGGTCAACGAGGTCACGACCTCTGTTGGAGACCATATCATTGTGAAGATTAGTACAACGAATGGTCGTCCGGCGAATGGGAATAGAAACATATTCGCTGGGCGTAGTTCAGATGGAAAGGCAATCATCCAGGCTGGTTACGGGCACTCGATGACTACTGTGTATTATCCAGTAGGAAGTCAAGTGGTGCTTGGACCATACCCTGGAGCACGGTATAGGATCGAGAGCGTGACAGATATGCATATTCGGGTGGTGAGAAAGTAGTAATGACTGAACATGAGCGGGACAAGCAACTGATTGATCTGACTGAGCTTGAGTTTCGTAAGTTATCTCCAAAGAGTGGGGATGTAATAGCAGTTGAAATTCCGAAGAACACTTCTCAAGCTATAAGAGCTTCTATTTGTAAAAGCATTAGAAAGATTCTGCCATTGGGAGTTAAGTCAATAGTGTTTGAGAAGGGCACTAAGGTTGATCTGATTAAGAGACCTGCAGATAGTTTCTTGATGTGGCCTAGCCTTGATGGCGAAGAGGATGTGAGGAAGTAATGGGCGTTAGGGTTCACAAGGTAATTGGCTACGGTCTGACTGATGTTGAGTTCGATGAGTCAACTAATAGATTAGTCGATCCCAGAATCAACAAACGCGGACTCATAGGCCTGTATGATAGAGACTATGACCTTGCTGTGAAAAGCTTTACGGATAAGGGCTGGCGTAAGTTCCTTATTCGGAAGCTTCGCGAGACCAAGAAGAGGAAAAGGGTATCATGGGAACTCAAGTCTTATTTGGCGTGCGAGCGTCAGATTAGGAAACATATTGAAAAACAGTACCCCGACCGTGATGAGTGGGGGCCTTTGAATAGTGTGGTACTTGAGCCTGAGTATGGCCCGAAGGATCTTCTGCTTGTTCCTCCTGAGATGATGTATGGCAGAAGAGATAGATGGTATCGGGATGACGATACCATTGATTGGGTAGAAGAGACAATGGAGCATGAGCAGCTTCCAAGGCTCAAGGTCTATAGGTGGCGAACGTTGCCTCCATATGATCGATGGATTGATGATCGTACAGGAAGACGTGTGTCGGCTAAGGGGCAATGGCCAGATCCCCGAACGTTCGCAGAAGTCTGCTCCAGAGATTCTCATTGGGCACCCAAAGGGACGGCTAAAGATAAACGGGCAATGCGCAGGCGCTATAACAAAGATGCGGTTGCTCTTGGGTTTGATAATTTGACTGACGCACGTAGGCACATGATTCCTGAGATTCCTACTAGCCTTCGAATGTTTTGTGAGTTTGCTCGCATCTTTACAAAGCGTAGTACGATCTTTCAGCTTCGTCCGATGTTGTACGTGTACTGGAGTTAGGAGCGAATCTGATGGGCATGATCATTGGAATGTCATTTCCTAGGAACGATAAGAATTTAGGGCTTGAGCCATCGATACTCAATGTGCTGCCTAGAGGCAGCAATGTTGAGTACTGCTATGATAACCATGATTTCGATGACTCGGCTGTAGAGATGTATTTGTGCTCAGTCTACATCTCGGGCATGGCTGAGTTCAAAAAGTGGGCTATGCGCCACGACACACGAAAGATCGTAGTCGGAGGCTATCATCCTACTATGTTTCCAGAGGCGTTCCTAAACTACGCGGATAAGATTGTCATTGGCCCTACAGATGATATTTATGCAACACTGAAGCGTAAGTCTACTCCGTTCCGTCTTAGCAGATATGATGCTTCTAAAATAGGTAATGACCGATTCGTAGGAGGTCATCTCATTAGCGGTGATGAATGGACAGACTATACAAATAATCTTGTTCCTCTAGAGTCAGTCGTTGAGAATAGAATATTTGAAGGGGCACTCACGTTCTCTAACCTCCCACGTTACGACCTCTATGATATTGGGCGCAATCAGCAGATCATTCCGGGTAAGAAACCTGATGATCTTGTTACGAGTGTAAACACCTCATTTGGGTGCCCCTTCAAATGTGATTTTTGTTGTACACCAGTGATGTTTGGACCACGTTTGATTAGCAAGCCACTTGAGGCACTGAGTCGAGAAGTTGATTTTATGAAGGCTCATTTGATACATTCGGCTCTTCTAAGTCCTGCGTCGGTATTGAGAGATAGATATGTTTTCGTTAGAGATGAGAACTTCACGCTTCAGAATGACTTTGAGGAACGACTGCGCATTATTGCTCGTCTTGACGCAAAGATATATATGTTTGGGTCGGCCAATACGCTGACGAAGAAGGTCATGGACAAACTGAAAGAATATGGTGTGTACATGATCTGTATCGGGCTTGAGGACCCAACGAAGACTTACGCAAAGAATAAGACGCTCGATAAGGTAGTGGCTGGTTTGAAGGATCGTGGTATCTATACTTATCTATCCTTTATCGTGAATCCTCTTGAGGTTGTAGGGGCTGTGAAAGCTACTGCTTTCTACAAGGCGCTCAAGGAGCGTGTATATCATCTCATGCCCGAAATGATCTGTGGTAACTTCCTGATGCCGTTTCCAGGAACTCCTATATGGGATGATTATTACCACTTGATTTCGGAGGATGATTTCAAGGAATACGATAGCAAAACTCCATTTCTTATTAAGAATCGTGTTGTGCATGATAAGATGCGATATTACATGTTCAAGTTTCAGTGGGACTACTTCATGTCGAGTAAGTATGATCAGCAGGTACGGGATTTTGAAGTAGAGGACACACTTCATCTAAGATTTCTTGAACTTAAGCGATATTTTGACGAGGTGTATAGGTCAATTGCTATTGTCAGACCATAGGGAGATATATGGCTAAGCGGAAGTGTCTAAGATGCCAGGTTGATTTTGATTCTACTGGTACTGGTAATCGAATTTGTAAGAAGTGTGATGGTAGACGTGGGATGCATACTACATCTATCAAGACTAAGTCTATGATCGAGTTCAAGAAGCGAATGAAGGAAAAGATGGGCCTTGAGAACTGGCGTGAAAAGGTTCTTAGGGATGCTAAGGGCATTAAGAAGAATATCAAAGGCAACAGAGGAAGTTCTGATTTGGGAATGCCATAATGGGTACTAGGACGAAGAAACAAGAAGCTACGATATGCTTCTGCGACGTATGTAAGCGTGAAGATAACATGAGTTATGGGTCCGGAGGACGATGTGAGATTTGCGGTATTGATGTGTGTGGCTTATGCAGTGTTGCTGATCCTAACGATATGGGTGACTATCCTTATCGATATTGTCGTAAGTGCTGGGATGTAGGAATACCATTTAGGGAAGAGATTGCACGTATTGAGAATGAGGCTTCCAATAGCGTAGATGCTCAGCTAGCCAAGTGGACAGCGGCAATAGCCAAGCTTTCTAAGGATAAGAAATGAAGATCTCTGAACTCATAGAGATCCTCAAGGATGTTGAAAAGAACTCTGGTGATCTTGACGTAGTAGTCCAGGCTGCTGGTGGAATCGCTGGTAGTGTGGTCGATGTCGTGGAGGCAAATGAAGGTTTCGATTGGACACATGATAAGTTTGTGATCTATCTGGAACGCCCACTGCTTGTTCAGTCTGATATGCACAAAGAGATACGACGGGCTAGAGCACAGATTGCTAACGCGATGATGCGTAGTCTTAAGCATGGAGGCCCTGCTAGCTGGGTTAGCGATTTAGATTTTCAAGAGGGCACAAAAGCACTACGTAACCTTGAGCCTCACAAGTGGAATAAGAAAAAGGTCAAATAATGCTGGACACTACTACTAGTACGGAGTAGTGTCGTAATGCCCTCAAAGAGGCGCACGGCAAGAAAGGTGAGCAATGCTGATTCTAGACTGTACGACGACCGCTCAACCAACACCGCAACGACCTATTCAAGGTCGGCCGTGCTGCCTTACGACCTAACGCAGCATATTCCGATCTCGAATAGGAAGTAGCTGAGCTACTGTTGTTTAGTAGCATGGCTATGGTTGACTGATATCAGGTTTAGTATCTATTAAGTGGAGAGTGCCCTGTGGTGTAGTCGGAAACACAGAAACCTTTGAAGTTTCAATCTCGGGTTCGAATCCCGACGGGGCAACCAGAAATTGAAGAGAGAGCGAGTGGCCGAGTGGCTTAGGCGCGAATCTGCAAAATTCGAGACGTGAGTTCAACTCTCACCTCGCTCTCCAATCGTTTGGACTAGGTATGAGGAATGCAATGGACAATTTGAAGAAGGCGTTTGAAAAGATCGGTGCAAGACTTCAGGTACGTAATACCCATGTTGACCGGCGTTGGCGTGGGGCTCATAGAGAAGGCTTTACTCTCGACATTGTGACCGACAAGAATGGCGAGGCCTTTGATCTACGTGTCGATGCTCATAGGAAAGCTGACCTTGAGATCATGGTCGTTGACAAGCAGCCCAAGGATCGTCACCTTCTGCTTATGGTCAAGGATGGGAAGGATAAGACGAAGTTCCTATGTGGCCACGATGAGATGCACTGGTTCGCGGCTCCTGTGAACAAGGACGCGGCCGATGTTCACCGTGCCAAGGAGAGTCTGAAGCCCGATGTCGTAAAGGAGCTTCAGGGACGCCAGAAGAAAAAGGGTAAGGCTGGAATTCGCCGTCAGGGTGAGTGGTTCTTCGTTCCTAAGAGAAAGATGAAGGCACCTCACAATATGATCCTGAGGAATGAGCCTATTCAGCGCGAAGGTGGAGGCAAGCCTCATATTGTGGAAGAAGTCTATCGTACTGGTGGAGAGACCGTATGGGAGCTTAATGGGAAGGTACTCAACGAGCGTGAGTATGCGGACCTCCAGAAGCGTACACCTAAAGAAGCTCGCCTCTATAGGAACGCTAGAGCGAACGCGAAGGTATTTGGCCGTGGTAAGGTTAGTCATCCGGACCATCACACCATTGTTTTGGAGTGCTGGTACGAGATAATTCCTAACGCTGAGAACAAGTTCTCAACAAGAAGTCTGAGGTTCATTGACTGATGGCCGATATGCCTCACGACTGTGACGAAGAGGTATGGCAGTCGGGGACGATTGTATTTTATGGCCCTCCAATGCTACCCGAGAAAGTAGAAGAGTGGATAACTTACGTAAGAGCTGACAGCAAGCAAAGAGTTGATTGGTCCTACGTAGGAGGCCGCACGATAGTTAAGGCTATAGGCGACATTGAGGAAGTACATAACTCGATGATAAGATTGAGGGACTTCTATAGAGGTTTGTTTCATGATGGGGCGTCGTGGGACTATATGAGGAGTACTAAAGCCCGTGATGAACTGCCCATTGTTGTTGGTGAACTTGATATAGCATTGGAGATGTGGCCGAAATAATAATCCATGTCTCAGTGAGGGGACCGACATGATATCACCTAGTGTAAAAAGAAAGCTTAAGGATATCTCATTCAGACTTTCTGAAGTGAACTCATTTTTGGCTGCTCTCGCTACAGAAGACTTGACGGGAAATGAGTCATTGAGCAAGGCAGTTATTAGTATTCAACGGCAGATACGAAGGATATATGATATAGTTGAAGATCCACACCGTCGAAGTAGCCGTAAGTGATTTAATTGTCGGGGCGTAGCTCAGCTTGGATAGAGCGCTGCGTTCGGGACGCAGAGGTTTCACTGGTTCAAATCCAGTCGCCCCGACCAAAGATGAAAGGACTAATATGTCCTATACGTATGAATATGAAATGCCTGCTGTAACTGTCGATGCCGTGATACTTCGGCAGCGCGTGATAGCTCTTGCAGAATGGTCGAGTCAGCTTCTTCTGATTAAGAGGAAGAATGAGCCGTTCAAAGATAAATGGGCACTTCCAGGTGGCTTCGTTGACAAGAATGAAGAACCAGTAACCGCCTGTATCCGCGAGGTCAAGGAAGAGACTGGAATAGTACTTCCAAATGTAGTGAAACTTTTTTGGGCGTCAGGCGGTAAGGATCGTGATCCACGAGGATGGACGATCTCTCTTGCCTTCGCGACTGAGGTACCATGGGAAACAGAAGTAGTTGCGAGTGATGATGCTGCAGAGATTGGATGGTTTGATATTGATGATCTTCCTTCAATGGCATTCGATCATCGGATGATTTTGTCGATGTGGAGAGCACTTTGCTAAGAGAGATTAGCATAGATATAGTGATGCCGGGGTGCCTCAGACTGGCCGACAGGACTGGTTTTGTAAACCAGCGGCGAAAGCCCTCGTGGGTTCGAATCCCACCCTCGGCTCCACTTTTCTATAGTGCAGCATGAATGGAACGTGTTAGGTGAACAACGATAACAAGACTGATTCGTACTTCGAGCTTCTGCTAATGCTATCATACGAGTTCACGTTCCCGGTTGAGAAGGTGATCATGCTTACTGAGAGGCATCACTGCGCCAAGTGCTGGAGAGATAATCAGAAGCTCATTAGGATATTCTTCCTTAGTGGGCGTGATCATAAATCTCCATTCTCTGATGATATGACGGAATGCTGTGCGGATCGCGTGGCATGCGCGGCGCATCGTAAGAAGCGTGACGAGAAGGATGAAAACGCGGCTGTTAAGTATGTGAGGCCGTTGCCAAAGGATTAAGTGCAAAGATGGCAAAGCTTGATACTCTTATTGGGTGTCACGTATTGACGGGGGTAAACTTTGATACCTGCTATGTAGAAGAGGACATCGGCGACGCATCCGTTATGAACTTTGTGCTCGATGGTGTCATGTATAGTGCCATTGAGGATGCTAGTGATGGATACAGATCATCTATGTCTGAGTTACGCGTGACTACTGTTAGGGCTACTCGGAAGATGAATATGTTTAGCCCATGTAATGTAATTGGCTCTATGCGTGTAGGAGATTCATGGATCTTAGATCTGGAGGACGTTGAGACGAAGAAAATTGTCCTTTCAGTAGGAACTGATCAATCTGACGATTGGTATCCATGGTTTGTTTCTAAATTTAGCCCGGAGAATATGTCTTCTAACTGGCGTACACTATCGATGTGGGGAGGTGTCTGATGTTCATGCATAACTGTACGCTGTGTGAGCACTGTTACTTGGCACAAGGGTCTCATGGCTATAGTGAATACACTCCCGGGTGGAGCGGGTCGTTAGAGTGTATGAAAAACAAGTGGGAAGTTGATTTTATGGAGGACGATAGCGACTCATTCAGGAAGAAAATGCAAATGGCGAATGCATGCGAAGAGTATAAGCCAGTGGAATTCATAGCTATGAAGAAGGCGAAATAGAAGGCTCCTAGAATGTGCAACATATATTGGGATAATTGTGTTGAATGTGGGTCGAAAGCTTGCCTTCATATAGGTGGTTATTGTGTGCCAGAAGAGAGTGTGAAGTTCTACTGTCCTAACTGTACTCGTAAGCTAGCCAAACTTCATAAACATCCAAAGGCAGGTTGGCCGTTGCAGATCGATGGTTGGTATGTTCATGTAGATGAGGCCGCTCGTAGTGCTCAAGATGATATATGGGTAGGTGACGGACCTAACCTACAAGAAGCTATCATTCTCTGCGACGTAAAGGAAGGGCATGATCTTAATTTCAACTAGTAGGAGGTCATTTCTTGCGCAGGAAAGACGGCAAACAGAAACGCAAAGCCCGGAGGAACAAACCAGAATTCGAGTTCGCCTTCCGGACCAATCCGAGCACAAAGAAATACAGGCACAAGGGCTGCGATAGCGTGCGCACGCCGGGGCATCACACGGTCGTTTCCCTGTTCTGCGGGTGCGGCGGACTCGATCTCGGAATAACCGGGGGGTTCCGGTACCTGAACAAACGCTACGATGCTTTGCCCTTCGATACCCTGCATGCAGTCGACAACCTCGGCGACGCCGTCGAAACCTACAAGCTGAATATCGGCGATCATGTTGCTCTTGGCGATCTGACCGAGATCGATGTTGCCGACCTCCCCAAGGCCGACGTGCTCATG
>Ga0307377_10004070_pt1 | contig 16135 bp, 19 predicted proteins | sample TR3MG_FD_202535 | JGI IMG/M metagenome (GOLD analysis project Ga0307377, IMG submission 202535) | Soil microbial communities from Risofladan, Vaasa, Finland - TR-3 | ecosystem: Environmental > Terrestrial > Soil > Coastal area > Acid sulfate soil | place: Finland: Risofladan, Vaasa | collected... | reverse complement strand
ACGGCGGCAGCAGACATCATGGAACAGGGCCGAGACAAGAAGGCTCTTGATGTGATCCACGAGGCAGATCTCATGCTGAGGGCATTGGCTCTCAAGAGCAGAGATGAGAGGGTGATCAAGAGGTACAAGGCTTTCAAGCAATTGAAAGAGCAATTGATTGATCATCCGGCGATGTTGATTGAGGCTGAGGACGCTAAAGATAATGGCACAGATGTTGAAGCTGTTATCAAAGAGCTAATAGACACTAGTTGGGGTGGCGACAACAATTCTCAGGGCAAAGCTGTTCAGCTATTGAAGGGTTTGGCGTTCTCGGACGATCCAAAATCCAATGAGTTCATGAAGAAGCTAGATAAATTCACTTCTGGGCTGGGTAAGAAAAATGAGTCTGAGGACATGTACGAGGAATCCGAATCAGATAAAAATTCGGCGGTCAAAAAAATTGTATCTGTCTTCAGCCGTAAGTTTAAGAAACACCTTGGTAAGGTAGTCGTTGTCGACAAAGGCTCAGAAACTTTAGTTACTTTTAATATCAAGCCAGGCCTTAAGGTGAGTAGTAGCTCTGGTCCGGATAGCGTTAATTACATGGCACTAGAGATGCTGGCTAAAAAGGCTTTACCTAAAAATAAGATAATGGCTTACATAGATAGTTCTGGAACAGACGTAGAAACTCTTAATGTTTCTATAAAAGAGTCGACCTTCTTTGATTTAGATGAGGCAAAGGCAAAGGCTGAAAACGCTTTACCTGCTAAATTCGTAGTTGTAGATACGGCTAAGGCTAAACTGATTACCGATGGCCCTGTCAATGCAAAAACAATAAAAGATAAGAATAGAGAATTAACATTGGATAAGAGCGGAAATTTTTCTATCGGATCTACAATGTTTGGATCAATAGATTTGGCTAGGTTTAAATCCATTCAGGATATAGAGAAGGTTTTGGGACTTAAAAGAGTGAAGAGCCAAAATGAGTCTGTTGGTGGAAGGCTTAGGAATAGTCTTCTTTTAGAAGTAAAAGAAAAACCCACCAAAGATTCTCTGACCGTAAAAGCAGCAAAACAAATTGAAAAAGAGATAAAAGACCGAGGATTTGGTTCTGACTATAAAGTTAGGGCTATGGAGGATTTAACTAAGAAATCGGGTTTAAATTACACACAGTATTATGTTGCGATAAGTCGTGTGGGCTCTAAGAGAGTTTCTACCGTCGAAATTTGGATGCTTGATCACAATACAGGAAAGAAGAAGAGCTTGAAAGAGCTCTCGGTGTTCATGCGTGACATTAAAAAAGTCAAAAAAAATGATGAAGATGCGATGGATGATTTTTATGACGACGGTGACTGGGAGGATGCTCGTTTTAAAGGGTTGGATAAGGCATTAGATAAAGAAGGTTTTTTTAGTTGATCCCTCCAGGCATTGGTCAATGGCTACAGGGTTAAATTTTCAACTTAAAGGAGGATGTGATTGTTTAATTTAGCAACGAAAGTTCGTGATCTCCAAGAATATTCCGATTGGATGGCGACCAAGCTTAATCTGTTAGAGGACAGTACAGAGTTGTCTGGGATCGTCGCCAGAGCCCTTGATAAGGTCAAGTCAGTAGTGAAGACTAAGTTTGGTCCCAAGCAATTAGGTGTCCACAGTTTGTTGCCTGAGCAAATAGATAAGGTGAAATTCAAGCCTAACAAGAAGGACGCCAATTTGTATTCTCTGAGGCTGCCTCTTCCTATGTCCCACAGCACGATTATTCGTAAGGATCAAAGAGAATCTCTCAGTCGGGCTCAGAAAGCCGTGATGATTGAGTACACAAAGATTTACAAGTCAATGTTGGCCGAGATGAAGAAGAAGGGATGGAACGTAGAGGATAGTGAAATATCCCAAGAAGATGCGGAAGCTCTTTTATTCTTTGTGAGCGACGGTTTCGTTTAACCAGGAGATAGAATGTTCAATTTAAAATCCAGGCTAAAAGACCTCCAGGAATATTCTGATGGGCTTGATATTTTATTGGACTATTAATGGTGCCACCCGGTATAGGAAGGACTTTTATTTTGATGGTAGTTATGATTCTACTTTTGGATTTGGCGATTGATCTATTGATGGTTGCCGTTGGTTATTTGCTGGTTAGATGGTAGATGGGTTATGCGATTGCTGGCACAAATGAAACAGCATTTTGGGTAGCTCTTAATTACCTGTGTCTGGATGATAATAAGCCATCAGTGATTATCATTGCTACTAGCAGTGAGAATCCTGCCAAGTATATCAGAAAAATAATAAAGAAATCCGGCGCTAGATACGGCTTTTACAGCGCCTTCCTGTCGATGTATCAAAACATTGGATTAGCCCCTCGCTGGATGTTGTCGGTCGATAGATTGTCGGAGAAATATCATATTCCGGTGATTACATCTGATGATTTATCGGCACCAGCAAATCTCAGGCTTTTAAATATATTTGGGATTAAAACTTTAATATCTTATTGCTGCGACCATATTTTCAAGGCTCCCCTGTTGGGTAGTGATATCCGCCTACTGAACATTCATCCGTCGTCATTGCCAGAGTATAGAGGGGTAGATCCTTTGGTTGAGCAGTTAGCGGATGGGGTTGATCGAGGATCTTTGACCTTGCACGAAATCACTGACGAGATAGATGGTGGCCCGATCCTTCATGTCGAAGATTTTGAGTATTCAGTTAAATCTCATTTCTTGAGATTGTTGGTATGCTCAAAAGCCGCATCTTTTATCGTTAAGAGTTATATTGTTGGTGAGTATAAAGTAAAATATAAACAGGCATTGCAATTTAAAAGTTGTTACAAATCTTTTCCGTCCAGAGAGACGATAAAGATGATGAGATCCAATGGTGCGACATTAATGCCAAAAGTCTCAGATATTGGCATGGTGTCTAGCATTTTATCTAAGGAGGATGAGTTATGAGGAGTGTCTTGATAACTGGCGCCACCGGAGTAATTGGCGGTGAGATTGCTGCGAGTTTAGCTAATGAGGGTCTTGATGTTTTCTGCTTGGTAAGGGGGTCATCCCTAAGTGAGGCTCAGGAGCGATTGGACCAGAGGCTTTTCAAGAGCAAGCTATACAAAGGCGATAATATCAAGGCAGTCCTTGGAGATCTTCAGGCGGACGATATTGGCCTGGAAGGTAACAAATACGATCTCATAGTCCATGCAGCAGCAGAGACGTCTTTTAACAAGCCCGAGATTTGCCAAAAGACGAATGTTGATGGCACTCGTAAAGTTTTGAATTTCGCTAAAAAGTCAGGCGTAAATTTATTTTGCTATATCAGCACAGCGTGTAACGCTGGAAAAATAACCAATGTTTGCTTGCGCGAAGAAGATGGTTGCAATGTAAATAACGAGCATCACAATTGTTACACTCAAACCAAGGCGATTGCCGAACAGTCGGTTCGAGATTCGGGATTGCCTATTTTGATCATCAGGCCAAGCATTGTCTTGTCAGATACGATAGATGACAGGATTTTCGCTAGGCAAATATGTTGGTTTGCTCCTTTGGCATTTCTGTTTGAAGCGATTCCTATCAACCCAAATGCTAGATGTGACATTGTGCCTGTTTCATTTCTTGTAAAGTATGTTGTTCAACTTTTGTTGAAGAATAAGAGGGTTTATGACTGCTATCATATCTCGGCTGGTGAAGAAGGGTATTTCACCGCTGCGGAATGGTTAGAAGAAATCAAGAGGTGCGGTGAATATGAAAATCGTCCGATCATGATAGATGCCAAATACTGGACGAAGGAGATGACTGATAAGCATGTTGTTTCTTTCGAGCAGAAAAAAGCATGGGGGGGATTAAAATATTATTTCCCGTTTATGAATATGGATGTTGTTTTTAGTATAGATCGACTGGCAGAAGAGTTTGGCATGGTAGAGTTGCCAAGGCTTCATACCTATCTATGGCAGATTCTGTCCCAAGTTTCTCTCGAAGAAGCGTTAGGAGAGAGCTCAACTCCATGAGTCTCAAGAACAAGTTTTTAGCTCAATGGAAAAGCATTGAGAGTGATGATTATTTTTATTACAGCAAAGAGTATATCGATGCGCTGCCGGAGGCAGATCGGCAGGCGTTAATGATCACAGGAATGGGGCAGGCTTATGGCATGGCCTTCTTGCTGAGAAAGATCGAGAGCATTGATATGTTCTTGTCTCAAGATTCCATCCTATCTCTGGTAGTAGGGAAGGTTCGCAAGGTATTGCCTGGCTTTCTTAAGTTTGCGGTACTCGAGGTCGGTCCTTCGATGCTGTCGGGTAAGTTTATGCTTCTTGTGGGGAAAAGGATGAAAGTTGACCATGACCAAGTGGTTGAGGATACGATCCAAGAATCCTTGAAGTTGCTTAAAAAATCACGATCAGAGCTGCTAGTCTTCAGGGATTTCAATGAGAAGTCGGAGGTATTTGACAAGGCTGGCTTTAGAAAAATCCCGTTGTTGGATGAGGCTATACTAAATATCAAGTGGGATACTTTTGATCAGTATCTAGGAGCTATGAAGTCCCATTATCGGTCGATGATTAAAAAGGACATGGCGAAGCTAAAAGATATTAAAATTGTGCATGTGAGTTCTTTTAAAAAACATGCAGTCGAGATGTTCAGTCTATGGGAGCAGACAAGACAAAGAGCCGACGAGTACAGGCGCGACGAGAACATTGATCATGATTACTTTCGTCGATTGTCAGATCTTTCTCAAAGTTCTGCTAATCTTTTTTTTAAAGGCAATAAACTGGTGGGCTTTAATGTTCTAGTCGGAGGGAAAGATAGCTTATACCCCTTATGGCTAGGGGCAGACTATGAGATCAGGGATCGCCATGCTCTGATTTTCAACATTTACTATGAGACTATTCGTTTAGCGATCTCTCAAGGAAAGAAAATAGTTTATTTTGGCGATACGACTTACGACTTAAAAATGAGGATTGGCTGTGAGTTAAGGCCTCAGTTTGCATATCTCTATTCTCGCATTCCGTTTTTAAGTTATTGTTTAGAGAAGTCGTCTAAATATTTGGTGCCTGAGCAGCAAGTTAAACAGAGGAATATTTGGATCACTGAGTCTAAATAGTTCGATAAATCCTGTGATCCACGTTAAAACAATAGGGGGATATTCCTATTTTTAGGATCTTGATATTTCTAGCACTATTGGTTAGTTGCCGTGGTGAGAAGGGCAAGCCAGGCGAACAAGGTGAGATCGGAGTGCGTGGCCAGTCCGGTATTCAGGGGCCTTCTGGATCGAAGGGCACCACTAGTGATCCGATATCTACAGGGGGCCATGGACTGCCAGGATCTCCCGGGTTGACTGGACCGCCAGGATCACCAGGAATAGGGGGTCCAGCCGGATTACAGGGACCGGTTGGACCGAGAGGTCATTCAGGAGAGTCAGGGAAATCGTGTGAGCTAATCTGGGCTAAAAAATCCGAGGACGTAGTAAATGGGTTTAAGGGTGAATGGGAATATCGGATGGATTGTGGAGAAGAGTCGGACACGAAAATTCCGGTGCCGATGATGAGTCTCTGTCATATCTCTAATGATAAAGGGACAAGGTCTTGCCGCCAATATTCAGGTAGGGCTTCGATCATTATGTCTGGACATTTTGGGAGTAGACACCGTGATGATTATATTGCTCCCTGCGAAGATGGATGTGGTCCATGAACGTAGTCACGGTGGTCGATACTTTGTGGCACAAAGAGGGCAAAGGATCGCATATAATTCCAGCAGGAACTGAGGCCTTTGTTTTGACCAAGGACCACTTAGAAACCTTAGAAGAAGAGCTTCAGTGGGAGCTCAAGCGGGTGAGGTCAATGTACAAGAAGCGCGAGATCGATGGTGTGTTCATATATTTACAGGGTAAGTATCGGTGGATGCCTAAGAGCAAGTTGCTGCTCAAGGGATAATATACACAGGGAGTAAGAGATGAATTCAAGTCAGTTAGCATTAGGTATGATTTTGAGGGACTATTTGGGAGAGTCTTGTGGCATCTCAGAAGGTCGGAAGTTATCCCGATCAGAGGTCAGTAAAATAAAGACTGAAATCGAACGAGAAATAGGTGATTCTGTAGTCTTAGATCAAACGGTAGATGTGGTTTTTATTTACAGTAAAGATTACGGCGGAGATCCTCATGATAAGAGTGAATTGCTTGTTAAGTTCAATAAAACTCATGGTAAGTATGATCGATTTGATCGAATAGTAAGCTGGGGCTTAAAAGCTAAAGAAAAAAATATTAAAGCTATAACGTCAGTTTTAAAGAAAAACAAAATCCTATCTGAAGGCGGCCCAGGCTCAGGAGTCAAGTACCGCAATACCGCACCTATCCCTATGCTTCAAAGTCCATATGTATCGGTAGGCACGAGAAAGAGCATGCTGCAGAACATGGATTATGAGGAGCGCGAGGTTTCCTTGAGCCAGATCACTCATTGCTGCCAGAAGAATTACGTCCCATCTAAGCTGGAGAAGTTTATCAAAAACCCAGATTGGATAGCAGACTCTCCAATCGACGTGCTGCATGTCCCAGGCGAGGGCTATCATGTGGTAGACGGGCACCACAGGTATCTAGCGGCGAATGCGTTGAACATGGGGACGATACCGGCCAAGGTTTATCATAAGTCGGAGAAATCGATGCCTGATTACGATGCCGATCAAGGCGTAGCAGTTGAACTCGATGGCATTCATGAGGAGCAGGCGCCTATGGGCTGTAAATGTCCTCAGTGCATGGAGAAGAGGGAATTTGGAGAGCATCCAGACCAGTCACCAACATTCATGAGAAGCTATCCTGAGAAGGCTCCAGATCCTCGAGGAGATCCTTTGGACATTTATTCATTGGCCGACAAATTCCATCGAGAATTGAAGATGAAGCTTGGTCAGTTGGATAGGCCGGTGAATGCTAGTTTGAGTCTAGGATCTCCAATGGGTGGCAATACATCGATGGGATAAGTCATGAGATTGGCGTTATTTCTTTTCCTATGCTCATGCTCCACAACTAATATGCTAGAAGTTGTGATTTACGACGGGCAGACGAAAAGTTTGGTGATTGAAAATTTTACCGTTGGCGCGATGGCGTCAAGCCTCGAAAGAGGTCCAGGAAAATAGAGCCTATTGTTAGGAAAGGGTGTTCTTGGGATCTTATGGGTCTTAAGGACACTCTTTTGATTCGTGATGATTTCTACGGCAAGGTCACTTGCTTTGGGGAGATCGCCTGGTAAGAAAACTCAAAGTTGCATGGATTGTGTTGATTTGTTATTAAGGTAGAAACAACATCTACATCTGGACTTGGACGAGGGTATGGCGGCATTGCGAGGCTTGATCCTTGTGGTATAGTTTTGTCGAAGACATCCCTTAACTTATTAGGAAATAATCGTCATGAAATTTATTGCATTATTGTGTCTGATGTTGGCTAGTTATGGATTTAGCGCCGAGAAATCTTACAAAATAAAGCGCGGTGATTATAATAAAGTAACATGGTTAGCCACGGGAAATCCCGGCTTCCTAGAAATAGATGGCCGTGGTGGCTGGGTTGCCGGAGATTTGAGTGATGATGGCGGTATGTTTTCGGGTCAGTTTTCCGTAGAAATGGATAAATTCAAGACTGGCCAGGATTTGCGTGACGACCATATGAAAAATAAGTATTTGGAAGTCAAGAAATATCCGACAGCGACTTTTGTTTTGGACCCAGTAAAGTCTGGAAAGTCGTTTGATGTTAAGGGTAAACTAACGTTGCATGGCGTGACCAAGGATATTACCGGCCAAGCGACGATGAAGAAGCAGGGTGGAAGTGATGTGGTCACGGTTACGACGACGATAAAGCTGACTGATTTTAAGATTGACGTTCCTTCATGGTTGGGTGTAACGGTTGCCGAAAACGTTAAAATTACAACTATATTGTCTTATTAGTTTATTGCTCATGACGGGGACTGCCTTTGGGTTCCCGAGTAATATCCGCAAGGGTTATAATAATTGCCAGACTTGTCATGTATCACCGTCCGGTGGTGGTGTTGTTACCAAATATGGAAAAAATACAAGCGAGTCGTTTATGGCGACATGGTCCTATCCTGGAGAGTCGGGCCCTTTGTACGGTCTGTACGAGCTGCCAGACTGGCTTGATATTGGCGGAGATATCCGTCAGGTGGAGATTAAAAGTAAGAGTCAAGGGCAGGAGTTTCATTTAAAATTTCTTATGCAGCTAGACTATGAGTCTGCTCTCCATTTATCCAAGTCGGTGACCTTTGTGACGTCGGGAGGCACCTATGCAGGTCTTTGGCAAAGGCGGCGGAGCTATCTGCTTTTGACGTTATCGCAGATGGCGAGTATCCGGCTGGGTAAATTTTTCCCTGCATATAGCTTGATGATTGATGATCATACGAAATTGTTTCGCAGGGCATTAGGCTACGACCAGGGGAGTGAGAGTTATAATATTGAGTGGTCTGTCCGCAGTCAAGAAGGAGAGATATTCGTAACGAAGGTTTTGGGGTCCGAGGTCGATCTCGATTTCAAGCAGACGGGCGAGGTCAGGCAAAAGCCAACAGGGGACGAAGGGTTAGTGGTCAGGTTGACCAAGTATTTGACGAAGACGCTACAGTTAGGCTCAAGCTTCTACAGCTTGACGTCTTCGGGGGTGGCGAAGGAGGCGGCAGGAGTCTTTGGTCTTTGGGGTTCTTCAAAAAAATCGTACCATATGATGTCGATTGACAGGATCAGGGATGCGGCGACTGGCAATACAGATTCGCTCTTTTACCGATATGGATGGGTGCTATTCCAGGGTTTTCATCTAAAGTTCGATGGTCAGTATCTCAAAAGCGAGCAGAGCAAAACAAATCAATACGGCATGGCTTTGCAGTGGTTGCCGAGACCGCACTGGGAATTTTTGGGCCAAGCTGAGATCTCCTATCGAGATTCGGTGAGATCAGACAACAGCTTGTTGATGGTTCATTATTATTTCTGAGGTGAGAATGCTGGTCGAGCGCGATGTTTATAAAGAATTGATGGCTGGCTCCCATGAAGAGTCAAGAGTGAAGATCGCGGAGGCGATAGGCCGGCATCTTAGAAATCTGAAAGAAAGTGGTGCAGACGTCTGCACAAGTTATCGGCTGTTGGCCACGTTCTCCGATAAGGCGATCTGCGTTAGACCGGATGGTGGAGTGACCGAGTTCTATTTCAAAGATGGGGGGGATGAGGTTTTTGTGGAGTCGATGGCTCCCACGTTCAAACCTAGAACGTATGAGAATGAATCAGAATATCTAAATGAAAAGGTGGCTAGTGCGGTTGCAGAATTATCGGGAGGTCTTGAGACGGCCTCGGTAGCGGATATTGCCAGAGGGATCGACGAAGACTATGTTGGTTTGGTAATTATCAATAGGTTGCAAAGCCTGACGGAAGGTAATAACCTATGGGATAAGTATCACTCTGAAAACTTGGCCGAGATTATCTCCACTAATTGGAGAAAGGCTTCGTTGATCGATGGTAGGAATGGCAATGTAGATGGCTTTAATCGATTGCAGCCACGGGTTCTAGGGTTACAAAGGCGGTTGTCAGGATTGCCTAATTCAGAATTAGTCTCGAGCATTCGAGTTTCGGTTGAAAGTGCTGATTATTGGTTATCGAAGCTAGTGAGCGAGAGAATGAGTTCCCGGAAATCGAGTGACAATCCACTAAGTTTGGTAGAATGTTTAAGAAAACTGGATCAGATCATTACATATATAGAAAGCCTTCAGGCAGGGGGAATATCGAGTGCAGCACTTTCGTAAGATTAGGACTATGCAAGAGGATTTCGAGTCACTGGGAATAGCTAAGGCTAGAGCCGGTCATGGTTTGGTCAATGAGAGAAATTACGCTCCGATTTCTGAGGATATCGAACCTCTTCGTTTTGACGAGCATGCCCAGACGGAAGATCTCGATGGGGGGCTAACCGAGGATGTAGATCTTGACGATGGCTTTGGAGATTTGACCGAGGACATGGATCTGGACGATCTCCTGGAGGGAAAGTCTAAGAAAGAAAGCGGCTGCGACGACGACGACGACTACGACGACGACGAAGATGACGACGAAGATGACGACGATATTGAAGAGTCGGAGAACATGACTGAGGAGGAGCTTGCAGAAGGTCTTATCAAAAAGCGTTTAAAGCGAATGAAAGCTGGTGATAGAGCTAAAGCTCGACAGAATTACCGGAAAAAGAAAAAAACGATCCTCAGAAAACGCCATAAACGAGAGAAAAAAGCTAAAACAAAAATACGTCATAAGCGGATTACCGCTCTCAGAGGCAATAAAAAAGCCGGATCTCGCAGAAGGTTTCAGCTCAAGAATGATATCCACGAATGTCAGGATCTGAACGAGTCCCTTGAAGGACTGGATCTCAGCAGGGGCTGGGATCTCTTTGAAGAGGTGGAGCGTGGATTTGGACTTGTTGACCAGTTCTCGGGAGTCTTGGTCCGAAAGTTTGCGGTTGCGGAAGAGGCGCTTCGTGGGCTTGAAGAGGGTTCGATTCCTGTCGAGCATCCAGATTCCGAGTTCGGATATGACGAGGAGCCAGAGAACACCAAGAAGGGCGGCAAGACTGGCGATGCTACTGATAGTGCCGGAGATGCTCCCAAGGGTAACGTCAAGTCGAATGACGATCATCCCGACCACAAAACCCCTAAGGGCAATGTGAAGTTTGAGGCTGATGGCGACGACGAAGATGACGACGACGAGGACGACGAAGACGAAGAAAAGAATGAGTCGATAGACATGCCGTCCGAGATGGTGATGTTGAGGCTAGAGGCTCAAGACGCTCTGGACAAGATGAAGACTCATGTGATCTCCCCCTCAGAAGCTGGCAGCATCCTAAGGGATATGGTCACGTACCTGGGTGGAGCGATGAAGACCTATATGGATCTAGCGTCTGGCATTAGCAAGTACGCCTATGCCGGGATCGGAGCTCCTGGAGACTATGGAGTGAGTGTTAAAGACAACACCGATCAGACTGGCCACAATTATATTGGCAAGGATGATTTGGGTGCCGAGAAGCCGGGACCGTCCCAGTATACGCAGAGAACCTAGTTAGCGATTCCATTCAGCTCAGATTTGAGCTGAATGGAATTTACCATTTCAAGAAACTTAAGGTTTGGAGACAAACGTGGCCAGGCAGTTACTAGTAGATAGCTTTAGTTTTGTTCCTCTCACGATGCTTACCGAGGATCAAGCGGGAAGCAAATATGTATTCGAGGGGATATTCGGGCATGTCGACAAGCCAACCAGTAATGGTCGAATCTACACCGAAGCTTTGATGCAGCGAGAGATCAATCGTCTTGAGCAGAAGATGTATGCCGGCAAGGTCTTTGGCGAGTTGGATCATCCCGATGACGGCAAGACCAAGTTGCAGCGATGTGCGGTATTGGTGCAGTCGTTAAGAATTGACGAGAATGGAAAAGTAATCGGCAAGATGAAGATCATGGAAACCTCGATGGGCAAGGAGCTGATGGCTATTGTCGATGCGGGTGGTCAGATCGGAGTTTCTAGCCGGGGATATGGTTCGGTGCAAACTAATGAAGATGGTTTCAACGTGGTTCAGGAGGATTTTAAACTCATGACATATGACCCGGTGGCAGATCCTGCTGAGGAAAGTGCTTATCCGAATGTGACGAAGGTTGAAAGTAAGTCTCCTGTTGGCGAGTCAGCCTCAGTAGACAACGTATCCCCCAAGAAGAACGAGAAGAGTTCTGGTGCGGACGAAGAAGATGACGCCAAGGACGATACGACTGATTACGCCAAGGATGCGGTCAAGGGCAATGTCTCTACGAATGAGGCAGAAGATCCCGACGAAGAGCCTGAAGACGACGAGATCAAGGATAAGAATGGCGATGGCCAGGACGATTCCAAGCAGGCCAAGATTCTTCTCAGTAAAGCCAAAAAGGCTAAGGAAGAAGCTGCCGAGATCCATCGCATGATGATAAACGCAGCTCTTTCCGAGCAGAAGAAAGAGTTCCAGGCCAATCTCTTGATAGCGATCAAAGAGGCCAAGGATGAGATGCGGTCTCAGTTGGTTGAAGAAATGGCGGGAGATCCTCAAATGGGAGGGGCTAAGGCCGCTCTGGATCAGATTAAAAAGCTGGTTCGTCCGTTTGTTGTTTCCGAGGATTCAGCAGCATTGGTTGAGGAGCGAGATCGGAAGATCGTGGCTTTGACGGAGCAGGTAGCGGTCAAGGACAACGAGGTCTATGAGGCCAAGCGCATGGCCATGCAGATGACGTTAGCTGCGAAGGAAATGGGCTACAATTTATTCTTGGAGCGCAATCTCGCCAACCATCCTAAGTTCGATCGCATTGTCGAGAGTTTGGGAGATTTTTCCAAGATCGGGACTTTAGGCGATCTCAAGAAGAAGATTGCGCCTTATGCTGAGCAGGCTCGAGATATCTCCGAGGCCAAGTCTGAGTTGATCGACGAATTGCAGGAAAAGAACGCTATTCTCGAGGAGAAGTTCGAGGCTTCGAAGATCGAGTTGACCAGTATGTTGAAGGAAAATCTCCAGAACGCAGCTCGGGTGTACTTGGAGAATCAAATCGTAGGCAATCCCCATCAAGTCGAGATCAGAGAAGAGTTCGAGGCTCTGGATCGCAAGACCAAGCAGGGTGTCGATAGGTTAGTGAAGAGATCGAGAACACGCAGGAAAAATGAGAATCGTGACTTCAGTTCTATTCGACAAAGAATTGAGCGTCAGAACGGAGGGTTTAGACGCCCAGACAACATTGTCGAAGATCATGTTATTGAGACTTTTCCCGAGGATCACGATGGTAATAAATCGTTGAGCATTATGGGTGAGAGTTTCGATATGAATTTAGTGAACAAGCTGGCAGGCATTTAAGCAAGTCAGGGGTTCGTTTTTCAGAGAATTTAATATTTAGGAGGTGCGAAGATGTTGGAAGCGAGAAAGGCCCTTGAGGAAGCGCGATCCATTCATGACAAGAGCTACGTAGGTGCTCTTGCTCAGAAGTGGTCACCGTTACTTGCAGGTATCAGGCAGGAACACACACGGAACGTGATGGCGGTTCTTTATGAGAACCAGGCGAATTATCTTTTGAACCTGAACGAAGAGACTAGATCGACCAATGTCGGTTCATTCCTCAAGTTCGTGTTCCCAGTTCTTCGTCGAGTTTGGCCAAACCTCATTGCCAATGAGATTGTGTCCATTCAGCCGATGACTGCTCCTGTCGGCGGCATCTTTTTCTATGACTTGAAGTACGGCACCACCAAAGGCACCGTTACCGCTGGTGATACCTTGATCCGTGATTTCAATCGTTTCTACTCAAGTGAGAAGATCGACGAAGAAATCGTTGGAGTTGGTGTTGGAACAAGTTTCGCATCCACATTGGACTTCACTCCAGTTCGGATTAGCACTCTGACCGTTAGTGGTTTCACTGATGGTACGGGAGCACTAGTTTCCGGTGCCGACAATGGTTCTGGCTTGATCGCTGGCACTGGTGTTTCTGGAACAATCGATTATGACACTGGCGCTATCAGCATCGACTTTACGGCAGCAGTAAGCGGCAACGTGACTGCGATGTACGAGTACAACAGTGAGTGTAATACCAATGTTCCTCAGATCAACATCGACATCCAGTTGCTTGAGATCCGAGCTACCACTCGTAAGTTAAAGGCTCTCTGGTGCTCAGAAGCTGCAGACGACCTAAAAGCGTTTCATGGTATCGATGCGGAAGCTGAAATCGTTGCTGGATTAGCTGCGGAAATTGCTCTGGAATTAGATCGTGAGATCATCGAAGATCTGCACACCCAGGCGACTGGTTTTGCTGGAAGCTTCGCTGCAAGTCCGGTGCCTGCGTACCATACTCAGGTCGATCATTACCGGAACATCCTGACGATCATCACTCAAGGCTCCAACAGAATTCACAAGAATTCTCTTCGTGGTCCTGCAAACTTCTTGGTCACAAGCCCGGACGTTAGCGCGATTATTGAGCAGTTGGAAACTCATGGTGACTTCAGGCCAATCGTGGCTCCTTCAAACAGCGATACCAGGGGTCCTGTCGAAGCACCGCACACGTTCGGTGTCTACAAGGTTGGTACTCTTAGCTCCAAGTATGTGCTCTACAAAGACCCGTTCTTCCCAGTCGTTGGAGCTGGTTCAGGTTCTGGTACTGGAGACATCCTCTTGGGCTATAAAGGTAACACCTTCATAGACGCAGGGTTTGTTTGGGCTCCGTATGTGCCTCTCCAGGTGACAGCGACATTTTTGGACCCCAACGATTTTCAGTTTAGAAAAGGGATGAGGACTCGATATTCTAAGAAAATGGTGCGCTCGGAATTTTATGGCAACGTCACTGTGACTGGTCTCTAGGATTTAGCACTTAAAATCAAGTAACTTACAAGGTTTTTACCCAGGCTTAACCGCCTGGGTTTTTTTATGATATTTGATGGCGGTGAAGAGCATTGATGAGTTTCGGATTACTTGTGGGGGAGTTTTGAATTGACTTTTGACAGGGCCGAAGAACTGAAGTATGGCAACAACGAACGAATTTCTAATAATCGTAAAGTTAGGGGTAAAAGAAAATGATCGGTAAAAAAGTAATTATCAGAACTTATTCGGCTGGCGTGCATTACGGAACTCTCCACAGTAGAGAAGGTAAGGAAGCAGTCTTAACCAATTCTATTAGGATCTGGTATTGGAGTGGGGCGAATTCGCTATCCCAGCTTGCCGTTGATGGAACAAAAGAGCCGGCAAACTGCAAATTTACAATTTCGGTGCCCGAGATTCTAGTCACTGAAGTTATAGAGATAATCCCTTGTAGCGAGAATGCTATCGCTAGCATTGAGGGCGTTAAGTCTTGGGTTCGATAGGTTCAGGCGACGGCTCAGGCCACGGCTACGGTTTAGGCGACGGATCAGGCAACGGCTCAGGCTACGGCTCAGGCTACGGCTCAGGCTACGACTACGGCTCAGGCTACGGCGACGGCTCAGGCGACGGCTACGGACCAGGCTCAGGCCACGGCTCAGGCTCAGGCTTCGGCTACGGCTCAGGCTCAGGCCACGGCTCAGGCTCAGGCTACGGCTACGGCAACGGCAACGGCTTCGGCATCGGCTACGGCTATGGCTACGGCGATGGCGATGGCGATGGATAAGACTGCTGATGGCGGTGAATACCATTGATGAATTACTTGTGGGGGAGCTTTGAAGGATGAACACTAGTGTTTACGACAACCTTAAAAACAAGATCCATCGGAGCCTAAGAGAGGCTGAGGATGCAGAGATAGAGGCGAGCAGAGCTAAGGCTGAGGCGGCAAAGGTCAAGGCTAAGATGGCTGTTATAGAGCGCCTGACATCGATGTTGACTAGGTGCAAGGTCAAGAACCTATGGTTCTACGACCGTGTTAAGTTTGAGTGGCATACGCCTGATGAGGTAGACAAGATTATCAAGGCTTTGGATTATGGTCGGTATGATCCCTATGGTAAATCGAAGACAATTCTCGGTGGTAATTTTATTCTGAAAGATCCATCGAAAGAGATATTGAAGGCTGAGATGAGAATTGAGACGGCCAAGCGAAAATTGAAGAAGCTTAAGGTTAAGTATGCGGATTATTTTGAGGATGGTCGAAATGGAGAGCATTGACAGAGAGTTGTTTACGAAGAGAGATTATTTAATTAAGGAGGGGTATTTCACCGAGAAACATGACATGGGTGGTGAGGGTGCTTTCGAGTCCATCGGCAAATATCCAGATTTGATATGTGATCCTGTTTTCGCGGCTAGGTTGATAGCGGCTGAGGATGCTAAGGATGTTGAGTTTTTCGTTAAGCTTGCGGATTCGTTTTTCAGGGCAAGCAAGAGGATAAAAGATGAAAATTGAAATTGAGTTACCAGTGGAATACGAGGAAGAAGTTGAGGAAGCTGCCAAGCATGTCGGAGTCAGTGTTCCGACTTTAACCAAAATGGCATTGATGACGTTCATCCACGAAAAAATATATCGAATATATCGACCTTCAGGAGGATCAGCATGAGCTACGAATCAGCTGAAAATATATGTAGGAAGAACTCGTCGAAGTGTATGAGACGGGTAGACGGCAAGCATAGGTCCTCGGCCAGGCCAGACACTCTTTATATATTTTGGGAGGACGACACTCTTTACAGGATGAGAGTTGACGGCACATCGATCCGATCGAAAGTCACT
>Ga0307377_10004069_pt1 | contig 16137 bp, 19 predicted proteins | sample TR3MG_FD_202535 | JGI IMG/M metagenome (GOLD analysis project Ga0307377, IMG submission 202535) | Soil microbial communities from Risofladan, Vaasa, Finland - TR-3 | ecosystem: Environmental > Terrestrial > Soil > Coastal area > Acid sulfate soil | place: Finland: Risofladan, Vaasa | collected... | reverse complement strand
CAGTTTGTCTACGACGGTCGGAGCGGGGGCATGGGTCCGAAGCCTCCGCCGGCCAAGCCTCCCCCCACGGCACCGCCCAAGGCGCCCCCCACACCCGGGCAGCCCTCGGCACCCGTGAGCCCCGCCAAGGTGGTGGCTGCGGGCGGCGCTGGAGTCGCCATCCTGATCCTTGGAGCCGTAGCCATTGGAGTGCTCGCAAGCAAGGCCCGGTGACGCAATGAGGACCTACGAAGACTTCGCGCTGGCGAGCCTACAGAGCGTGCGCGGCGCTTCGTTCGGCATCGTCGATGCGGACCTGCTCCGCGGCAAGATGGCCAAGCTCGATAGCGCCATCAAGCAGCTCGGCGTCGACATTAAGGTCATGGGCCAGGTGTACCACCGGATCGATCTCACGACGCAGCTTCAGTACATCTATTTTCACCAGGGTTGGATCGAGTTCTACATCGAGAATTATCCCTCGGACATCTTCTGGGTGAGCGACGATCTGTGGGAAGCCGTCGAGGGCTGGCGGATGGATTACGTTTCATGGCGGAAGCTCTACGAGGAGAAGAGCGGACAGCCCGCACCGCCGCAGGTGGATCCCAAGGACGTGCCGCCGCCGCCGCCGGGCAGCTCGCCATTTCCTAGCATCCCAGTCATGCCAGGCGGGGGCATCGGGACTGGAACGCAGCTCGCCGTGGGAGTGCTCGGTGGAGTGCTTCTGTGGGCATACATGACCGGACCGAAAGGTCCGATGAGCAAAGGATCAAAATGAAGCAAACTACCCTGCTGCAATCCGTGGTCAGCGCGGCGCGCCAGGTGGCCGCACAGAAGCTCGACGAGGCCGCCTCCGGTTGGGGCTCCAAGACCGTGGCCCTCTTGGCTGTGGTGACGCTGGAGGCCGCCCACGCCATGCTGCAGCTCTACCCGCCGACGTGCGACGAGGTTGGCGACACACACATGGGTGCCGGCATTGTGCCGCCCGTCGATGGGCTCGTCGAGGTGCGCTTCGGACGGATGCCAGAATTTCACTTCACGGTGCTTCCCGAGCGAAGCGAACACGGCCCCAACTAGCTGCAGGCGCAGCTCCCAGAACGGAGACAGATCATCATGTTACAGCAGCTCGAATGGTTCGCGTATTGGGAGCGGCAGCCCAGCGGACAGCTCACGTTCAAAGATTGGGTGCTCACCACCCGCGGAACCGGCATGGCGCTCGACATGGCCTTGTCCCTGGTCGCTGGCGGATCGCATGCCCAGCTCTCCGACGCGACCACGGGCCAGCGCTTGATCTCGGCTTTGCAGTTTCCAACCGTCTAGGAGCTTGGCCGTGTCCTGCTGTCTGGCCTGTCACTTCCGCGATGAGGAGCGGGACGCTTTGCCGTACCTGCCCGAGCGCGAAGCGCTGCGCATGCTCCACGAGCACGCCCAGCTCGAATCCATGCCCAAGGGGCCAGAGCTGCGCGCTGCCCTCGTGCAGCATGCTGCGCGAGAGGAAGCGCTCTTTTCGTGCGTGCTGCCGCAGGGCTTAGCGGCGCGTTACACGGTCGAGCACTTGGCCATGCTGCCCGAGCTGGCGAGCGTGCTCGTCGGCCCACCATGGGGGCTGTGGGGCCCGGCGTGGCGGCATGGGGCCGCGTTTGGCTTCTGCTGCTAGGGGCATCATGGCGCGTGCGTTCAAACTCGGCGATCTGGTGACGTTCAACGCCACCATGGGAAACGGACGCACGCGCGCCGAGGACTGGCTGAGCTATCCCGGGCGGGACATCTTTACGGTGGTTGCGCTGGACCGCGGAAGGGCGGGCGAGGACAACTACGATCTGGGAAGCGGCATCAAAGAGCCGGGCTCGGCCGCCAGCCTCCGCAGCGTTGAAGGGTCGCTGCTCAAGGCGCTACCCATCTACAAGGAGGGCGACGTCGTCAACGTCGGAAAGGCCCTGGTAGGCGGCCAGCTCGTCGCAGATGAGGTGACGGGCGGACCATGGACCGTCGTCGACGTGCAGCCCGGCTTTCTGCACTACGGGCTGCGCAAGGGCGTGTTCGGCGTCGCCGAGGCGCAAGCGCTAAGCCGCTGGTCGGATGCGGCTGACGTGAACGTCTATCACTCCAGATTGACGCGAGCGCGGCGCAAGAAGGTCGAAGGCAAGAAGGCGATGGCGAAGAAACCGGCGGCGAGCTCAACGCAAAAATGGGGGCTCACGACGCGCGCCCTCGGTAACAACGAAAGCGTGGTGACGGGCATCGACGCGCAGGCCGGCGGCTACATGGCGCTGACCAACTCCGAGAGCCAGAGCTTCAAAACGGTTGGAGGAGCAATCCGCTGGCTTGCGCGTCGGGGCTACAACGCTGACGGAACCAGGATGGCGAAAGCCGACCGACCACCCGATCCGCCGAACCCCTACGCCCCGCCTCCGGCGACCGCGGGATCCGGTCTGGCTGGATACGAGCCAGAGCCTTCGCCCATCGGGGTAAAGCAATTCGGCGCTGATAGCTTCGTGGCCTACACGCAATTTGCGTCCAAGCGATTCAAGACCCGTCGAGGCGCCGAGCGCTGGCTGGCCTCGAAGGGCTACTCCCCCGAAGGCGTCAAACTGGCCGGCGCGCCAGCTCCCCAGCTTGGGGCCTTCAAGGCCAAGCTCGAAGAGTCGCGAGAGGCCAAGCGCAAGAGCAGGGCCGAGGAGGACAAGAACCGCCGCACGCTAACAAAGCTGCTCGCTGAGGGGCGCAAAGCGGATCCACGCGACACCAGGAAAGCGCACTACTTCGACGACGCCATGATGGCCGCCAACACGGCCTGGACGCACGGCGAGGGCGAACACCTACTCCGCACGGCCGAACGACTAGAGCGCGAGCTGGCGATAGTGCGCAAGGCCGCCAAGGACCGCACTACCAGCGCCAAGGCGGCAGACATCCTAGATGAGAGCCCCAGCGTAAAGGCGGCGCTGCGCTACTCCGCGGGAGAAAGCGTCGAGACCCCGAAGTACACGAGCGCGAGCGATCGTCTTGCGTCGATGGGACTGATCGAAGGGCAAAGCGGAGCGCTCACGAACCAGGGGCACGACGCCTTTACGCGGCTCGTGCATGCCGAGGGCAAAGGCCCGAAACACCGGGTGTGGCAGGGAGAAAGCGGACCCATGAGGGATCACGGCGCGCCTGCCGAGGCCGCCCGCGCGGAGTTACTCCGCGTGCTCGCATCGCTCGACCAGAAAGCGCGCCATCCAACAGACGGCCCCGCGTGGGATGCGTTCGCTTCGGCCAGGACGCTCGCTCATATGCTGGACCATCCGGGCATGAGCAAGAAAGCGGCCGAAGCCCAGACGAAGAAATTGCGAGACGCGTTCAACGCTCTATCGTGGGAGCGCAAGCCCCAGACTGACGCACGGGTCAAGGCGGCCGAGGCGGAGCGCGAAGCGAAGCGGCGTCTAGGCAAGGCGCGCACGGGTCTAAAGATCGCGATGGGTCGGGGCTACGGCGCGCTGAGCGCCATCCGCGACGAGCTGACAAACGATCGCGACTACGCCCTCGAAGAGACCGCCGCCCTTTCGCGTGCGCTCGACTTGGCCAAGAACGCATCGCTCACCGGCTACGCCCAGGCCGACGAGCTAGCGACGCACGCGCAAGTCATCACGTCCGAGACCAAGGCCGCCCTGGCGTCGCAGGCACGCCGAACACCGAGGCGCGGAGGCCTCGCGCTCAAGCGGGCGCCCGCCACCACGAAAGGCGCTCCAGCTCCAGCTCCGCGCGAGCCTCGCGCAAGCGGACTGCAGCTAAGCCTCTTCGCGGCCGACATGGCGATCCTCAACGCGCGCAAGCGGCGCAACGGTGGAACATGACGACCAGGCGCAGCAGCAAGCCGAAGTGGGGCAAGCTCCCGCCGGGCGTCCGCGTGGTCTGGCTCCCGGCCAACCGCGCGTGGGCCGTGGGATGGCATGAGGAGGTGCTACGCGTGTTCCCAGCGGGCCAGGAACACGAGGTGCGCGAATACCTGGAGTACATCCGCCCGCACAGCCCCCCGCTCGCGCTACAGGCCGAGTCAGCGGCAGCCAAGGGCGAGAAGGCGCTTCGCACCAGGCGCGAGCGTCAACATGCCTTCGTGGCCGTCAACGTGGGAGGCACCATCCGCGGCAACAAGCGTTCGATGGATCTGATCCAGACGCAGGTTGCACGGAGCCTCTACCGTGACACCGTGCGCAAGACGCGCGAAACCGAGAAGGCCGCCCAGGCTGTGGCCCGTAAGGAGCTGAAGGGCGCGAGCGGTGAGTGCAAGCTAGAACGCAAGCAGGCCAACGCCAAGGTCAGCCAGGTGTGCAAGTCCAGGCGAGACAAGATCCGAGGCAAGGCGCACGCGGTCAGAGACAAGGGCAAGAGCTTGCGCGACGAGAAGCGCTCGACCTGGCTTTGGTACGGCGGACACGTCACGAGCCTGATCCCCCCAGGAGGGCGCAAGCACAGCCGCTCGGAAAGCGATGACATGGCGCTCCATTCGCTGGAACCAGAATTTCATGATCTGTGGAAGAAGCATCATCGAGAGATCACCTACGACTTGCAGCCCGACATGCGCGCAGAGCGGTTCATGGAGTGGGTGCGCGAGAATCCCGATCGGATGGAGGAGATGCAATACCAGCGCCTAGAAGCTGGCGAGAAAGAGATCGTGAAAGCGGAGCGGAAACACTTCGAGGACCGCTACGGCGAGGGGAGCTGGTCTAGGGCGGAGCGAGGCGAGCCTGGTCCATGGGGAGAAGGGCAAGCTACGGGCACCGAGGACGAAATCCCGTTTTAGGCTGACGCTGAGGCGCGGCAAGTCGCACAACGACGCGTCCAAGCCTCACGAAATCGACGAGAGGGCGAGGCTAGGATGGGCAACAGCGCAGCAGAACGAGACGCCGAAGCGGCAGCCCAGCAGGCCGAGCGCATCATCCGCCAAGGCGGCAGGGCCCGACAGCAGCAGATGTGGTGGTCGCCGCCGGGCGGATTGTTCGCGGCGATGGGGCACGCGGCCCCGGAGGGGCGCCGACCGGCGCCCATGCGCAGAGCCGAGCGCGCTGCACCTCCGCCGCCAGCGCCAAAGCCAGCTCCCGCAGCTCCGCCCAGGCGAGCGGAGCCGCCGCCGCCGATGCCCGTAGCCGTCGAGGCACGAGCCGCTCTGCGTGAGCCCATCAGGGTCGGCGATTGGGTGCAGGTGGGCCAGCTCATGCAGCCCCGCAAAGGCCTCAAGCGCGGCTCACAGGGCCAGGCGATGCACACTGCAGCCGACGAGTGGATCGAGATCGCCTTTCCCAGCATCACGGCGGAGCAAGTCCGGCTGCGCATGAACGTCGGCGAGCTGCGCGTGGTCAAGCGGTTCGGGGCCCAAGAGAGTGCGCCCGAGTTCAAGGTCGAGGCGGCGCTCTACAGGCCTCGCAAGCTCAAGGTGGGAGATTTCGTCGAGCTGAAGGCCGACAAGCAAACCGGCGAAAGGATCTTCCGGCAGGGCGAGACGGGCCAGATCGTCGACAAGCACCGCGGCATGTTCGAGCTGGCGTTCCCCAGCAAGGCCGACAACCGAGAGCACGAGCTATTCCACCCGCGCGAGCTGCAAGCCAAGCGGGGCGCCCCGAAGAAGAAGCGCGCCACGAAGGCCGAGACCGCCCAGAAGCGCGCCGAGGTCGCGTCGAGGAAGGCCGAGGCCGCCGCCCAGAAGCGCCAGGCCGCAGCAGCCAAGCGCCAGGCCGCAGCAGCCAAGAAGGCGCAGCTCGCGGCAGCCAAGCGCCAAGCGGCCGAGGCGAAGCGCCAGGCCGCGGCAGCCGCGAAGGGGCAGACCGCCATCGAGCGGGCGAACGAACGCGCCGCGATAGCGGTGCAGCGGCGCGCGCTCAGCCTCGCGCTCGAGATGGCGCGAAGACTCATCGGCGAGGTTCGCGAAAGAAGCTCGGCAGAACCAAATCCGGACGACAAGGTAGAGGAGATCGCGGGCGAGCTTATCTGGCTCACCGAAAACGCGAGCCGACCCGTGGCCAAGCTCGGCGACAGCCAGGCCGTCGCAAAGTTCGTCGATGGCCTACGGACGTCGACGCTCAAGACGCAACGCGAGTTTTCAGCGCTGAAACTGTCGAAGCCCATCGCACTGGAGGCACGCGAGGTGGATCTGGTAGATGCGGCGACGTTCATTCACCCCGAGAGCACCGCAGAAATCAAGGCGTCGAAGCAAGCCGGGCGCTTCGTCGTCGTGCCCACCCCGGGGCAGCCATCGGAGGGCCGCAAGCTCGCACGCTTTAAGAGTCGGAAGGCGGCCGTGGAATGGCTCGGCGCGCGTGGCTTCAAGCAGGATCCCAAACACAAGTCCTGGTACCGCGGAGCGCGGAGCGCGACGCAGGCGGCAGAGCAGGAGACCAAGCCCAAGCCGATCATGGTGCCGATGGTCGGTACCCTGACTCAAACGATCCCCCTTCACGCCCAGCCCGTCGACCCCGCTAAGCGAGAGCTGCAGGATGCTCAAATGCAACTGCAAGACCAGATCACAGCCACCGCCGACGCGCTGGCGGATTTGGCTGAGCTGTACTCTCCGCTACAAGTGCCCATGGCGATCCTGCATTTTCACGCTGAACCGCTGGATCGTAAGGTCGAGCACGCCGCGCGGATCATGCTGAAGGCCGACGCCGCAACGCTCCGCGATGAGGCGTACCAGATGAGGATCCAGACAGCGCCGCTTCTGGAGAAGATCGCGAAGCTCAAGGCGCGCAAGGTCGAGCCAGCTCCGATCCCCAAGACCGCCCCAGCCGCTAGGCGGGGCGAGGCGCCAGGCCATCCGGGCGATCCTCCGGCGGGCATGACGCGTGCTCCGCGGGGAGCTGGCCCGGACTGGTACACGCAGGTAGCCGAGCAAAGCAGGCGCATCGAGGCGGCCGAAGCGTCACGCGCCAGGCTGCAAGAGCTTTTGAAGGAAGCCAGGCACGTCGCCAAGCTCATCCGCGCACAGCACAAGGGACAACCGGACGCCGCCGGGCTCATCAAGCAACACGGCGGCGAGCTGGACGACATCATCCGCTCGGCCAGCGCTCACGAAGCGCGCGGCGTTACGGCCCAGATGGACCAGGCCGCAACGCAGCTCACCGACGCCACCACGCGAGCCCGAGCGCGGCACGAGCGCGGCATGGTCAAGCTCCGCGCCATCAACATCGAAGCGCAACTCCCGACGCTGAGCGACGCGCAGTGGAAGGCCCTGGAGATGTTCGCCGCCCCCGAGGGCCACGGCCACGGTCCGCGGACGGGCATCGGCGACCGAACCGCCAACAAGCTCTCAAACCGGCGGCTGGTGGCGCTGGGCACGCGCAAGGTGCGCCGCAGTCACAAACCGTGGGGGGCAGCCACCCCGCTTGGCTTCGAGGCCTTGGCACGACGCACAGGGCGAGACGCCCAGACCGCCTACGAACCGATCTTCGCCGAGCTGATAGAGCGCAAGCGTCCCGCGGACGTCGTGGCGCTCGTCGAGGGGGCACCAGCGCGCGAGGAGGCGGAGATCCAGCGGATCACAGAGCGCGACGCTTCCATTGTGGCGCAGAGCTCGACGCCAGAAACGCCGAAGGCCGCTCGCCCGAGCCTCGGACCAGGAAGCGGATGGCACACCGACGATCCGCCGGCGCAACAGTTTCGGACGCTGAGCATGGGCGATGCGATCCACGTCGCCACCGATGCACGCGAGCGGCAGTGGCACGGCATCGTCAAGAAGCTCGGCCGACGCTTTGCGACCCTGCAGGACGAGCGAGGAGTGCAGGCGGAGCTAGTCATGCTGGCCGAAGACAAGTTCACGCTTCGCCCGGAAGGTCTGAAACCTGAGAGCGTCTTGCGGATCGTGCATTTCTTCGATGACTTCGGAGACGATCGCAAGGCATCGAAGAAACTACCCGGACACTCCGATCCCAACACCAACCCCAGCGACGCGCCGCAGCTCGAAGGGTTCGCCGTGGGAGATCACGTCGTGTTCGTGGAAAAGGGCTTCAGCGCAAAGCCGGGCGACGAGGCGCGGATCAAATCGATGAGCCAGGATCACGGCTACATCATGCTTGAGCCATGGCGCCGCGAGACCTTCGGTCAAGAAACCGTGCGCCCGCACCAGATCGCCAAAATCTACCGCAAGGCGCGCGTTCCGAAGCCGAAGCTCAAGCGCAAGGCGGGGCACTGGTACCGCGGCGATTGGGTCAAGCTCAAGAGCCCGCAGGGCGACTGGCCAGCGGGCAGGGTGGGTCAGGTGCAATACGCGGGGAGCACCTATGCGACCATCGGCGTACCCGACATGCAGGGCCCGGGGATGATCGCAGGCATCCGCATCGAAGAGCTGGACAAGGCCAGCGCCGGCACCCGATCACCCGCGCCCAAGCTGGCGCTGGTGCCCAGGACCGCACCAGCGGCGGCGCCAGCATCGACCACGAGCACGCCAGCGACGCCGGAGGCCGCCGAGCTGAGGGCGGCATGGAGCCTCGCCCTGGACCGCGCGTGGACGCAGCTCGGCGAGCAATGCGGGCTCACCGTGACCAGCATCGACGGCGATCGGGCGACCTACACGGGAAGCCTCGAAGCGTTCAGTTGCATGGAGGATGCCCTCGAAGATGTGACCGGGGAAAACCTCTCCGGCACAGCTACCTCGAGATCGGCGCGGTCATCGGCAGCCCAGATAAGCGAACTACTGGCGACCCGTTCCGACGAACCGATAGCGGCCGACAAGCCGAAGCCAACGAAGCCGGCCAAGAAAGCGCCAAAGCTCGCGCTCGCGCCAGCTCCAGCTCCAGCTCCAACGCCGCAAACCGGATCGCCGGGAGGAAGGCTCCTATCCGCCCTGCAGAGCATACGCACAACGCTCGTGCTCGAAGAGCAAACCGACGACATGATCCGCCTTGCCACCCGCGATCACGGATCCGTCGAGGAGGGCATCCCCGGGCCAGAGGACATCGCCGAGGCCAAGCGCGTTGCCGCGCTGGTGCGGGCGACGTTGGGCAAGCGGGTGCAGACCCGTATAGACGCGCTCGACGAGTGGACCCATTTGACGCTCACGCTGGCAGCTCCCGACGAGGAGAAGACCGGAGAGATCCCCGCATGGGCGCAGGCTATCGCCGACAAACGCCGAGCGTTCGCCGAGAAGAAGGCCGCCCGCGTTGAACGCCTCGAAGACCGCGCCGAGAAGGCCAAGCGCGAAGCGGGCGCGCAGTACGAACGAAGCCGCGGCATCACGGAGCATATCCCGATGGGACAGCCGATCCTCATCGGGCATCACAGCGAGCGCAGGCACCGCCGCGACCTGGAGCGCTCGGACACTGCGATGCGAAAGAGCATCGAGGCGGGGCGGCAAGCCGCGAGCTTGGCATCGAGGGCCGAGAGCGCGGCTAGCTCAAGGGCTATCCGCTCCGACGACCCCGACGCGCCGCTGGCGCTCGCCACGCGGATCGGCAAGCTCAAGGCGGAGCGCGAGCGTGGAAAGCTCATCAACAAGATCATCCGCAGCTCGCAAACCCAGGCGAAGAAGACGGACCAGAACTGGATAGAGCTTGCGGCGACAGCCATGCGCGAAGCGGGCATCAGCCAGGCGGTCTCACTTGCTGCGGTGAAGCCAGACTTCGCCGGGCGGACCGGCATGCCGGCCTATCGCCTGCAGAACATCAGCTCGGAGATCAAGCGGCTCGAAGATCGGATCGTGTCGCTGGCCCAGGCCGAAGAGCGCGAAGGCCGCGAGGTGACGCACGGAGAGGTCCGCATGGTCGAGGAGGACAACCGCGTGCGGCTCTTCTTCCCCGGTAAGCCGGACGAGTCCACGCGCGCCAAGCTCAAGCAGTCGGGTTTCCGCTGGGCGCGCAGCGAGGGCGCGTGGCAGCGCCACGCCTCGAACCAGGCCTGGTACCAGGGCGAGGAGATTGCCAAAGCCTTCGAGCCCGCGCCAGCCGCCGATGCCAAGCACGAAATCGAGTGGAGCATCGGGGAAACTCAGTACAGGCTCAAAAGCGAGCCGGCTGATTTCTCCTACACCGTGAGCGCTCTAATTTCGCGCGGCGAGGGGCGACCAGGATTCAAGCAGGACACGCTCTATAAGCCCACGAGCAGGTATGCCGCGCGCATGCTGCACGAGTGGATGGCCGACAGCGGCAACCGCGCTTCGGTGCCTTCGATGGACAAAACAACCTTTCTCGCGCAGCTCAAGAAGATCGGCGCGTATTACGACTATCAGTAGGAGAGTCCAAGATGGCCACGACAACCCAGCGCGCGAAGATGATGGCAGGATACGCATACGAGCTTGAGAGCGGGCAGGCGTGGCGCACCGCGGAGGATGACTTCTGGGAGATCACCACGCAAGGCGGCGGCATGGCCGACGTGCTTGGGAGACGCACCATCGACGGGGCGCCCGTCAACGTGTTTAAGCGCGGCGCGACCGTCTATGCCCAGACCGGGGCCCCCATCGGCAAGCCGAAGAAGGCCGCGAGCAAGAAGGCCCCGAAGAAGAAGACCGCGAGCAAGACAGCCGCAGCTCCAACCGAGATCATGACCAGCCAGCAGGCCTACGACTGGCTGACGGGTCACGGCTTTCGACCCGTGCCCGGAAGCTCACGATTCCAGAACGCCGCCGGCGATACGGGACGCATCGAGGGCGCTCCAGACCAGCGCGGCAGCTTCCGGGGCGATACGTGGCGCGTCACCATCGAGCGCAAGGCCAAGACGCCTCGCAAGACCACGGCCAAGCGCCCAGCGAACGGCGGCTCGGTCTGGGAGCGCCAGGGCCGCGAGCACGGCGCGCACCATGCCATAAACAGCACGGACGTCGGGTGGGATCGCATCGTGGCCCAGGGCGGCGGGTCGAGCTTTGGAGCCGAAGGACTGGACGCCGACGCAATAGGGGTGCCCGACTCCTACCGCGCCCGCTACCTCGATGCGTGGCGTAGCGGAGCGCTCGACAAGGCGCTTGATCTGAAGGGCGAGAAAGCAAGCAGGAGCCGCGGCAAGAGCGAGCGCGAAAAGCGCTTCGAGCGCGAAGGCCAGATCCGGCTGACCTACGCAGCCACGCGGCAGGGTGGAGCGTGGGTGCCTAGAACCTGGAAGAACGGCGTGCTCCATCGTTCCGGCCATCCTGGCTGGCGTGGCTTGAGCAAGGACGAAGCGGTGGCCATGGCGAAGAAGTATGCCGAAGAAGAGGCGGCCATGTACGGCGGCGATTGGGACATCACGATCGCCGCCCGCCCTGGTAGCGGCTGAGCGGCCAAGCGCGGGGCCGTGTAGCGGCTCGACACCTAATAGCGGCCATCGCATCGAGGACGGAAATGCAAAACATCAATCAAGTAGGCCCGCTTCAATCCCTTCGCGGATCGACCGGACCGATAGGTCCCACGGGCGCCACGGGCGCAACGGGGCCGACCGGACCGATAGGTCCCACGGGCGCAACGGGGCCGACCGGACCGATAGGTCCCACGGGCGCAACGGGGCCGACCGGACCGATAGGTCCCACGGGCGCAACGGGCCCAACGGGCACTGCGAGCGCAGACTACATCGAGGTCAGCGGCCTCACGACGGTAAGCGCCACGCTCGAAAATATGAGCGGTCTCACCGTGAATGTGACGCTAGCGAACCCGGGTAGGATCTGGGCGATGATGACCTTCGAGACATCGACGAGCGGAGGCGGCGGCGCCACAAATGGAGGTTACGCGATCTCCATCAACGCGGTTGACGGGACCGAGTTACAGCGGAATTTGAGCGGAACGCAGGACCTTGGCATCGGCGCGGTGCAGAGCCGAACCCTCGTCGTGCTTCCGGCAGGGAGCTACGTGGTTCAGGGGCGATTTAGGAGGGTGTCTGGAGCAAGCACACTAGCCGTTGGCGAGGCGCAGTTGTTCGCGCTGGTCGTAGGCTGAGGAGCGAGTTAGGAGAGCAGCTCCCCGTGTTGGTCGGGGCAGGGCCCGCAGCGCGACGGCGTTGCGGGCCCGTCTTTTTGAACCGCCTACTTGCCGACAAAGCGGCGACTGAGGTACAGGTGTGTATCTAACAAAGCGGGCCCGCTGCGATGGTGCGCAACGGGCCCAGGAGCACCTAGCATGGAGGCACTCAAATGCAGTATGGACCAGGACGCGAAGAACAGCGAGAGCACGTCAGGCAGCTTGGAGTAAGGCACGCCTACCGAGACAAGGCGCGAGATCCGCGATACGGCGTGCCCATGTACGCCGCCCCCCCCGAAGTGCTCCGCTGGGCACTGGAGCTAGCGAACGCCTACGCGAGCGGCTACGCGGAGGGATGCCAGCTCGGCGAGCGCTGGATGTTGACTAAAACCGGCTGGCGCAGATCGACGCGGCGCGTGCTTGGCCCGAGAGACGTAGCGGCGGCGGATGCCGGCGAGAGGGCGCAGGCGTGAGCCCGTGGATGAGGCACCAGACCGCGATGCAGCGCGAGCGGCTGACAGCGCTACACTCGCGCGACCTAACCGCCATCGCCGCTTCGGCCGCGAGCTGGGCGACGTGGCGCGCCCAGGACGGGTTGACGCTGATCTCCGAAGAGCGCGACCTTCTGGCCCTGCTCCAGCTCCGCGGGATACTGCCCTCGGACGTCGTGGCGCTACTGGAGGCGCGGCCAGACTGGCGGGGCTCGCGGTGACGGACGACACCCGCCAGCTCCGCGGGCCGTGCGCAGAGCCAGACTCGAAGGGCGCCGCGTGTGGCGTCCTGCGAGACATGCGCTGCCCCTTCTGTGATGCCCCGCTGTGCTTCCGCTGCGCGCGGGGGCACGACTGCGCCATCGACGACGAGCCGCAGCACGGGGCCGCCGGGGCGCCGGGTGACACTCCTTCGAGCCAGGGCGTCTTGCCCCTGCTCGGAGACTACCGACAAGCGCCAGAGCCAGAGGGCGAGGGCGCGTGGCTGTGCGAGGAGTGTTCGAGGCCGTCCACCGGCGACAACCCCGACAAGACGTGGATCGATGCCAGCAACCGATACATGGTGCTCTGTGGCCCCTGCGCGGAGGACCTATGCCGAGTCGATTCTACGACGTGACGATCCGCCTGGAGCTGCGGATCTGGGAGCGCACGCAGCCACGCGCCGTGGCGCGTGCGCTCGACATCTTGGCTCGCCAGGGCTTCACCCCTGCCGAGTGCTTGAGCTGTGAGCTGTCACCCCAACGTGCCGGCGAGCTGCCGGTCAACGCGACGAACGAACCCGAAGGAAACGAACCATGCTGAGCAAACTACTGGCGAGTCTGAAGCGAACGAAACTGCCCGAGCTTGGGGCGCTGCAGCGCGACCTTGCCGCAGCTCTCAAGGAAGCCGTCGAAGCGCAAGATTGGGAGAGCGTTTCCCGCGTACAGGAAATGCTCGAAGAGAGCGCCGATGCGCTGGAGACCGAGGGTGACTAGGCCAACTTCCGGCGTCTGCCGCTGCGGCGCCGAGCTGAACCGCTGGACCGTGCGGGAGCGCCCCGAGTTTGGGCGCCCGGCGCGGTTCTGCGGCTCGTGCGGGCGACGTCTAAGGCCTCCGCGCCCGACGCGTGACAGCGGGTCAAAATCGAGAGAAGATCACGTCGATGGATGCTGAAGGGGAACGCTGCAAGCGCACGCTCGAAATGTGGCCCACGCTCACCGCGCCGCGGGCCAAGCTGCTGCAGCGCTGGCCGGACTGGTACACGCCGATGAAGGGTCGCGTGCGGATCAACGAACGGGTCGCACGCGGCTGTCATCCGATGGGCGGCCATCTCGGACCCGAGGTAAGCCGCTGCGGCGACTGCAAGTGGCTCATGCGTGGCGACTTGTTCCGGCGGTACCTGCGGTGCTCACAGCTCGTCATGACGGACAACCCGAACGTGCGCGCCAAGTGGCGCGGCTGCGTCGAGTGGCGGCCGACGTGAGCCGCGGACGGTGGCTTCTCGCGCTCGCGGCTGGCTGGGTGCTGATGCTCGCGGCCAAACCCGCGTCGAGCTCTACGTCAAATTGGAGGGCGCCGGGCTCCGAGCTGGGCGCGAGCTTCGTCACCGCGAAGGCCTACAAGCCGGCCGACCGCAAGAGGCTCGACTGGATCGTCATCCACACGAGCCAGAGCCCCGAGCACGCGGGCGGAGCCGAAGAGCTGGGCGCCTACTTCGCCACCCTGCCGGATGGGCGCGTGGTCAGCGCCCACTATTCCGTTGACTCAAACAGCATCGTTCAAAGCGTCCGCGAGAAGGACGTCGCCTTCACAGCTCACAGCCCGGCCAACGAGCGCGGGATCCACATCGAGCTAACCGGCATGGCCGAGCAGGACGCCGCAGCCTGGAGCGACGCCTACAGCTCCGCCATGCTGCAGCTCGCCGCGCGGCTCGTCGCGGACATCGCCGCGCGCTGGAACGTCCCGGTGCGGTTCGTCGACGGCCCCGGGCTCGCGGCGGGCCAGCGTGGGATCACGACGCACGCGGCCGTCAACCAGGGCCTTTACGACGGAGACCACTACGACCCGGGCCCGAGCTTCCCCATGGCCGCGTTTCTGGCCCAGGTGCAGGCCGCCCTAGGTCTGCGTGGCATGGCGGCATAGGTGCCGTATAGCGCGACTGCGGGGCCCCTGCGGTGCTACAATCCGGCCTATGCAGTGGTACGGGATTTGGGCTCCAGTCTTCGAGGGCGATCCCTCGTATGGGATGATCGTTGGGCACGCCTGGAGCGAGTGGGTTGCGCTGAGTCCCGCTGCCGCCATCCTCGTCGCTGGAGCGCTAGCGCCAACAGACTTCGAGCTGCGGGACTACACCGGAGTGCCCGTGGGGCTGCAGCGAAGCGTTTTCAATCTCCCATCGACGGCAGACGCGCCCAAGGCCACGCCGCCCGCATGGCTTGGAAACCTCGGCGGCGACATCTCCGCGACAGCCTAGGACCGATGCGATCCGGGGCCTTCGCGGTAAGGTCGGTGGGATACCTCACCGAAGCGCGCGTGCGCGGTCAGCCCCTTCAGCTCGAAGAGCACACGAGCCGGGCCGCGGCGCTGGCGCGTGCTCGCAAGCTGTCCCGCGACGGCGCCCAGGTGGACGTCTTCGAGCTGCAGGACGGCGATCGGTTTCTCATCGCGATAGGCCGCGCGGGCGAAGGACGCCTCGTGCTCGACGTCTAGTCCTGGCTGGCCTTCAGCTCCGACATGATGGCGCCGATCCCTGCGCCCCGCTGTCCGCGTGCCTTGCGCGCCTTGCCCATCCGCTCGAACACCCGCTCGACGTGGGGCAGTCCGGCGACGGCCCCCGAGTAGTCGGCGCCAGCCAAGACGCTGTAGCGGGCCCCGCGCCCGAAGGTGGCGACGAGCTGGTCACGCACCGCCGACGCCCAGGCCGCGCGCTCCGGGCGGCTCAAGTCGGAGAGGGCCAGCTCGTAGGGCTCCAACATCTGGTCGGGCATCACCAAGCCATGCTTGGCCGAAAGGATGGCCCAGGCGTCGAGCTGGCCGCGGCTCATCCGCTGCAGGACCCAACTACGCGAGAGCCGAAAGAGGTTGCCCTGGTAGAGATAGCGGGCGGGCGCCGCGTGCGGCAGCTTGCCCTTACTGCAGGCGACGAGGGCGACGCGCATGCGTGGCCCCTACCGGAGCTGCGGCTGCAGTCCGTGAGCGTGCGCCGCGGCGTAGTGCATGAGCCATTCGTTCATGCGGGCCGGCTGGTGACACGTCCGTTGGTGGTGGTCGCCGCACTGCCCGCAGCGCATGAGGATCACAAACTGCCCGTAGGCGTCCTGCGTCGTGGTGTAGCTGGCAAAGGGGTGCAGGCCGATGGGTTGCCACATGGGGAGATCCTACCGGCGCAAGGATTGCCCGTTTTCGTCGATGAGCATTTCGCCTCGTCCATTCGCTTCGAGGGCGGAGTCGAGCGCCACCGCCGTGTACCAGTCAGTCCATACCCATTCCTTCAGCTTGTAGGCGAAGGCGCCAGGCAAGCCAGCAGGAATTGACGTCATTTCCAACCTGTAAAATCCCCACCAGCTCATGGTCCCAGGATACCACGGCAGACGCCGCCGCTGGTGCGCTACGTACCGCAATTTGGTAGACTTGGCGCCATGGGACAGCTCCGAGAAATCAAATTCAGCGAAAGCACCGATGGGCAGCCGGTCAACATCGTCGCCGTGGCCTCTCCAGGCACACCGATCCACACCTCGACGCCCGACACGGGCGACAACGGCTACGACAAGCTCTACGTCTATGCCGTCAACAACGGGGCCGCGGCGCGC
>Ga0307377_10004068_pt1 | contig 16137 bp, 19 predicted proteins | sample TR3MG_FD_202535 | JGI IMG/M metagenome (GOLD analysis project Ga0307377, IMG submission 202535) | Soil microbial communities from Risofladan, Vaasa, Finland - TR-3 | ecosystem: Environmental > Terrestrial > Soil > Coastal area > Acid sulfate soil | place: Finland: Risofladan, Vaasa | collected... | reverse complement strand
ACAATCCAGAAGTAGCAGTAACTGTGGGGATTTTAGCAATATGGTTCATGATTGACAATTTGCCATTTTATGTCTACATGTATTTAAAATCAAAAGGAGCAGATCCAAGTGCAAGATCCTTTCAAGGAAAAACATACATAGACACAATAGATGGGTATAAATTCAATACAATTGAAGCTCAAAAATTGGAAGACTGGGATTTATTCTGCACAAACTTGCAACTATGGGAAGCTGAAATTGATAAATTTGAATCATTTATAACTGAATATCAATCAGTATTAACTTCAGAACAAACATTTGACTTATATCAAAGTGCAATATCAGTATACCGTGAAGGGATAATTCTTAAAAAAGAAGTACACACCTGCGAAATGATTCCATTACCTGAAATATTTACTACCCAGGTAACTGACGTAATTGACGGCGACACGGTGAAAATTACATATAACGAAACAGAATATAATGTTAGATTCTTAGGGATAAATACCCCTGAAGGATCTGGTGAGGATTACTTAGTACGGCGATTACTGTGTCCAACCTGTGAAGAAGAAAGGTGGGTAACAAACAAAGCATTATATGATGAAATTGGTGCCTGGGCCACTCTAAATCTATGGCACAAAGATTTAACATTCAAAACAGATCTAGCAAGACAATATGATGATTATGGCCGAGTGCTGGCAGTAGTATATGATGGAACCACAAACATATGTTTAAAAGAACTCGAATTGGGTTATGCTGCTATTTATTTATATGATACAAATAACAAAATGATTAATTCGGAATTTTTAGCAGCTGAATTAATAGCTAAAAATGCATCACTGGGTATTTGGGGATTTTATGAAACTGGATCAATTAGATGTAATAGTAATCCAACGGCATCACAAATTTGGTTAGATGATGTATATACAGGACATACAACCGTAAATAGTACTTATCTATTAGAAAATGTACCAACTGGATTACATACTGTAGAATTTAAAAAGATTATCAATGATATCCCAAGTAGCTGTAAAGTAACTGTAGCGGTACCAATTGGTGGTGAAGCAACTGCGGAATGTACACTTACCGGTGAAGTAATCCCACCACCAGAAGGAGCTACATGGGTAATTGGGGACTCAAAAGATCCCGCAGGAATTATATTATTTGCAGCAAAAGTTCATGTAGATGATGTGTATCTGGGACACTATACCCCAGAAACTATATCTTTTTGTGAAGGGTGTCAATGCGATTCAGTTGTAGCATGTGGATTGGGAATTCATACAGTAAAAGTAACAAAAACAGGGTACAATGATTGGACAAAAACAAGAACATTAGCATCTGGCGATACATTCACAGACAATCCAGTATTAACTTTAATTAGCACCTCATTTCCAGTGGAAATATTAAGCAATCCATCTGGAGCAATAATAAAAGTAGATGGAACCACACAAACAACATTAGAATCAATTAATCTAAGTCGTGTGACTCCCGATGAACCAAATTTAATACAAAAGATTCTTGATGGTTACATACCACTGCCAAAAACAGATGATTCATCAGACACAATGATATTTTTAAGAAAATTAAATAAATTAAAATAAATTAATATAAGGGGTTACTATGACAAACTACTATGTTTCAAAATCTGGAAATAATTCTAACGATGGATTAAGTCTTAGTACTGCTTGGGGGACACCATCTTTTGCTGCACTGCAAGTATCAGCAGGAGATACCATTTTGTTAAATGGTGACACTTGGTTAAATGAAAACATAATTTTTTCAAAAAGTGGAGCTGAATCGCAACCAATAACCATGAAAGCATACAGTGGCACCCCTGTACTTGATGGAGTTGATAGGACAAATCAATCAAACACTGGAATTAAAATAAGTAGCCAATCATACATTATTATTGATGGATTAACCATAACAAACTACTTTCAAGGAGTATACATAAGAGAATCAGATCACATAAATTTGAATAACTTGAATGTATATAATATTTTATATATTGGTATATATTTCATCGATGTTGTGTATTCAAGTTTAAAAAATAGTGACATTCATGATACTGGATGGAATTCTGTTAGCGTACAATCAAATATCAATCCCACTCATAATATCACAATTCAAAATAATACAATACATGATAATCCAGGTACATCTGGTGGGGCGGGTCATGCATTAATTGATTTATTCAATTATGGGGCAATCGAAAGTGTTGCAGACATCGATATTCTGGGTAATACACTTTATAATGCAATTTATTCTGCATTATTTGAACATGGTGGTACAATTTTAGAAATGTTCAGGATTAATATCAGAGATAATATAATCTACAACACAAAAGAATTAAGAGTAAGTTATTTGACTGATTCAATTGTGAAAGATAATTACCTGCATGATATACTAACATATGGAATTCTAAGTGTCACACCTTCAGGTAATATTGCATATTCAAACAATAAAATAGTAAATACTGCATATTCTCAAACAGACATTATCATGTCAAATACTGCAGTTCAAACCTTCTTACAAAATGATATTTCACTTTATAAACTAAGAAATGGATCTGCAAATATTATAGATCCATTAAATAATGAATTCAGTATTAGAAGTGTGAATGACTGTAAAATACATCTTTATTATACACACAACACGTTATTTTCGGCAAACGGTGCAAATGATGTAGTATTTAGCTCAACGAACAGTGAATACAGCACCATTGGTGATGAACTTGTACTAATCACAACATATCCTATGACTGCCCGTCCCACGACAGGATTGGCCTACATCTCAATCGATAAATTTGATTTAGCTCTTAATATAAACCAAATTTTAATTGAATTAACAATAAATGCAACAAACGGGGATAATATAACCTTCACTGTAAATGAATTAAAACCAGGAAGCAGTTATTTAATTAAAAAAGATGGTGTGGATCTGACATCAATAAACACAGGTTCGTCCAATAACATTACATTTTCAAATTCAATATGGTCCACATCAAATAAAATCACAATAGAAGAACAAAGTGCCCAATCAACATTCTCAATATCAATCGAATGCAACCAACCAGAAGCAGCGGTTGTAGTGGATGGTAATCAGATACAATTAGGTAGTGTATCTATAAAATCAGCAAATCTAATTGAACAAATCCTGGAAAGTTATTCAAAAAAATAAAACTATTGTCTTAATGTACCTTTTCTTTTTGATTCAGACCACACTTTATCGAGTGCAATGTGTGCTTGAGCAACCTGTCCTGCCAGGATACCATAATTTTTAGTAACAAATTCAACCGCCCGAGAATCATGCATATATTTTCGGTGGCCTTTACTAAATGTCGCAACATATCCTATAGCACCATGATCTAATAAATTGTGGATGTACTTGTACTGACCATAAGTGTAGCCAAAAAAGTGCTGATCGAACAGAAGATGCTCGTGAATATTAGGCATCTATAACGCGATCCCTCGGAGTGGTTTTACCGGCCGTTTAAAAGTAACAAGAAGTCGATCACCTTTTTGGAGACTCCATTCATCAATAACCGATTTTGGGATTGTAATCCTACTACTGTCAATAATACTCAGAGTGAAACTGTATTCAGATTGCATACGTTATGACGTATATTTACTGGGTGATTTATAAAGGTTGCCCGTCATACTGGAAATTACTATGACAGCACAAATTAACCCGGTGCACGCAAGACTGTACCCTGAGATCTTACCAGAAGCAATTAATGTAACGGCAGTAGCCGGTGGAACAAGTATAGCATCTTACAGTGGATTCACACAAGCAGGATTCATAATGGTCCTGAACAGTCTATATACTGATGTTGGGGCTGCTGCTGATATCAGAGTAGATCAAGATTCATCATATGCAACCCTTGAATCAACATGTACCGCGACAAGTGATCGGGAACGGAGACAAGTAGAGATCCCATGTATCAAATCACTTGATTTATGGGCAGCTGGTGCAGGAATTGTGACATATATTGCATTCACAACAAAAATCATGAAGCCGACAGTATTCGATAAAATAAAATATGGATACCCTTTGTCGGCAGATGAAATCACCCTGGCAGACCAATTTGATATCAGAAAAAACTTCCAGGCTGGAATATTAAAACAGATGGATTCTCCAATGTATCAAAGACTTTATGAAGTAATTGATACGATCACCGTAGTCGCAGGAAGCCACACCAGAGTGGGTCCATTAATAAATGTACCAGCTGGTAAAAAGGCAGTTATCCTTTCAATAGGTACAAATGAAGCGGTTGCACCTGGCGCAGGAAATGATACTTTTATCACAATTAATAGGGATAGCGATATATCTTATGTAAAACTAGATACCGATGCTATGCCTGGATTGAATCATAATGTGGAATGTTATATTCCTGGAATTGATACCATAGAAGTGATATTAGAATCAGTCACCGGTATTGTAGCAATGCCAGTAAGGTACACATATTCGATATCTGACATAACAATACTTGAAAAGATACGATGGGGGTTGCCGCTATCAACAACAGAAGCATCAATTGCACAGGAACTAGATCTTTATGGAATTGCAGCAGCAGGATTGATGTAGGTAAACTATATAAATATATAGTGTTATAGTGAAATATACTATGGCACAACAGACAATAGATGGTACAAACGTTAAACGTGAAACTGTTACAGTAAACAAAGATGTGTATGCTGGTAAGTTTTACACCTTAACGCTAAGTGATTCTGCCAAAGAACAACTGATAAAATTGGCAGAAAAAAGCATTGATAACAGGCATTGGATCGCATGTCACATGAAATTAAAGGAAAAACTGACTGTAAATCATGAAGGTAAGTGTTTCCAAGACGACCTGGAACAGTTCAAACTGGCATTAAAATAACTCGGATACTGGGTTATAATGCCATTAAAACCCTATGAGGGTATCTACTACTGTGTAAGGTGTGATACCCCAATATTTTTTGCAGATACTGTTGATGGATGTGAATGTGGATCTTTCCATTTTATATCTAACATTGACCACGATATTCAACGACTATCTGCGGAGTTAGAAGAATGATAATTGGAGTAACCGGAGCAAACGGCTTCATTGGGAAACATCTATGTGCTCGATTAAAACAAATAGGTCATACTGTAATTGAAGTAGACCTTCCAAGAGGCAATATAAAAAACGCGAATTCATTGGAAGAATTATTAACAGCCGAAGTAATTATTCATTTGGCTGTATTGCCACTGGCAAATTGCAATCTGGATTACCACTCTTGTATCGAAACTAACATTACGGGTACAGCGAATGTGATGACAGTTGCAAGAGATGGAAAAGCAAAGCGAGTGATATTGGCCTCTGCGAGTTCGGTGTATGGGGATCCACAGGGAACACCAGTAGGTGAAAGTCACCCAACCAATCCATTGACACTATATGGAATGAGCAAACTGGCTGCAGAACATGTTGTGAAGATAATGTCCTCAAACTTTAAATTAACACATTGTATCTTTAGATTTACTAATGTGTACGGACCTGGTCAACAAAATGGAGTCATACCGATAGTAATCAATAAAATATTGAATGATGAAATAATTGAAATTGTGGGATCTGGAGATCAGACAAGGGATTTCATATATGTGGATGATGTAATTGATCACCTAGTTGGTGCAATTGATACACCAATATATAGTATGACTATGAACCTGGGGAGTGAAACCCAAACGTCAATATTAGATGTTGTATCAAAATGTGCCGGCTATCTAAATATAGCTGCAAAAATGAGGCATATACAGGCAGAATCAGATAGAACCCGTTTTATTGCTAATACAAGCAAGCTGAGATCAATATTCTGCAAATTTGGAATTACTGATTTTGATGATGGACTGGAAACAACAATAGAGTGGTGGAAAAATGGATCCGAAACCAAAACAGCATAATTACAAGAAATCGATACCTGAAAATAAATACAATCCATTATCATGGATTCATCCAAAAGCAATAATTGGGGACAATTGTTGGATTGGGAGTGACGTGATGATCTCTGAACATGTTGAAATTGGAGATAATGTTTCAATAAGCTGTGGTGTGAAAATACATGACCATGACACATCATATAATCATGCAACTGAAAAGAATATAGGGATAACATACTACAAAGTAAAAATCGGTTCAAACACCCAAATAGGATCTAATTCTGTAATAGTACCAACAGATAAAGATCTCACGATAGGGGACAACGTAATTGTAGGTGCTCTAAGTTTGGTGAAACATGATATTCCAGATCGACATGTAATGGGTGGCAATCCTTTGAGGTTTATCGGGGATATAATAATTAACTCCAAAAAAAGAGGTAAAAATGATACCAGTAGCTAAACCACATATTGGCAACCAAGAAATAATGGTACTGGAAAGATTACTGGCGGGAGGATGTGCTGCAGGGACTTGCCCGGAAGTAAAACTATTTGAACAGGAATTTGCGAAATATGTAGGATCTAAATATGCAGTTGCAACAAATTCATGTACTTCAGCACTTCATATAGCATGTTTGCTGTTAAAAGCGAATGAATTCAAACGAACTGCTGTGCCGGCATACACATTCCCCGCAACAGGATCTGCACCGATGTACTGCAATGCACCAATCAATTTAGTGGATGTAGATCCGGGAACCTGGAATATGCGACCAGATGCATTATCCATAAGGCATAAAATTGCAATACCAGTTCATTCATTTGGAAATCCATGTAATATGCCAGAAATAATGGATAATGCACACGATAGGGGAATATCAGTAATTGAAGATGCTGCCTGTGCGGTAGCCACAACCCTGAACAAAAAACACACCGGGACCTTCGGTGAAATCGGCTGCTACAGCATGTATGGAATCAAAGAGATATGCACCGGGGAAGGTGGGATGCTGGTAACTGATAATGAAGAACATTATGAACTGGCAAAATCACTGGTAGACTTTGGGAAAACATCATCTATGCCGCTGCCAAAGTTTGAACATCTAGGATACAACTACAGACTCTCTGCGATTCAAGCAGCGATAGGGAGAGTTCAGTTAGCCAAGCTGGACACTATGCACTCGAAACGAAAAGCAATTGCAAAGATGTACAATTCAGTGATCGACTCAGAATTGGGTGAGAGCGCACTTCATCAGGAATGCATACCAAGGGCAGTACATTCATATCAACGATATGCTGTGCTACTGAATATAAAATTTGACCGAAACCAGATAATGGAAGAGATGAGAGTGCGTGGAATACAAACATCTATAGGTACCTTCGACCTGGCCTCAATACCACAGTATAGCGATGGCAAGGACAGGCCAGTGAGCAAAAGGTTATTCAATCAATCCATCTCTCTGCCAATGTACCCTGATCTATCAATGACAGATGCAGAATCTGTGATAGATAATTTTGTAGATGTTTTAAAACAAATGGAGTGAGATAAAATGTTCGTAAAAATAATAGGTGGTGCTGGTTTTGTTGGGAATCACCTTACAAAAATACTTGCTGCGGCAGGTCACCATGTAACTGTATTGGACCTTAAAAAACCATTGGTCAGAAAAGCAAATGTGTATGTACCTGGATCTGGTGAATCATCATGGACAAATCACGTTAAATTTGAAAAAGTAGATATAACACAATATAATGAAATTGATTGGGCAATTGACCGTGGGGATTTTGTAGTCCATCTAGCTGCAGTAGCACAATTTGATCAAGCAGAAAGATCTCCGGGAATGACGACTGCAATTAATGTGGCCGGCACTGCGAATATTTTAGATGCATGCATAAACAATAATGCATCTCATATAGTATGTGCAAGCACGGGAAGTGTGTATTCAACAAAAGTGGTGTCTCCAATAACTGAAGATATGGAATTGGATCCAAAATCAATGTATGGGCTGACAAAACTATGGGCCGAGCAAGTGCTATTACATTATAGTGATAAAATACCGGTTTGCATACTGCGATTTCCACATATAATTGGAAGTGGGAAAACCTGGGGTGCAAATAGTATGATCTTGAGGATGATGAATGGGGAAAGGCCAACAATATATGGTGATGGGGAACAAAAAAGCGATTTCACCCATGTAGATGATATCACTCAAGCAATTGAATTGGCATTGAATAAACAGGCAACCGGGATTTACAATATAGGATCAGGTGAAAGTCGATCTACTCTGGATTTTGTAAAATGGGCTGAAATTGCTCTTGATAAAGCACATGCAAATCCAATTTTCACACCACCAAGAAATGTAGATTTCCTAGATTTCAAATATGACATATCTAAAGCAAAAAGGGATCTGGGGTATTCACCAAAATATAATCTGGAAGCTGGCCTAATAAAGACAGTAGATGAATGGGATCAATGGTTATAATATTCAAAGGATGGTACAATGAATATTTTAATAGCAACAACCTTTGATAATGGCGGCCAGATGATCGCCTTATCTAAAGCATTGAATAAATACACAGACCATAATGCAAGGTTAATCACATTCAAACAGTCATATTTAGATTATGAAACTGATGTTTTTGACCCTTCATTAAACACGGTAAAAGAAATGGTTGATGACTCAGATTTCTTAATTTTGGGTGAAATATTAGCCTCATCTATGCAAGCGAACGAAATATATCGGATGGTAAGGCAAGATAATACAATATTACGGGCTGGAGGATCAATAGCAAGACAATACCCTTATGCATACACAACAGGAATATTCAAAAATGTGATCAAAACCGGAGCTTACCATGATTGGTCTATTTTCAGTAAAATTAATCCAATGGCAAATACTGTAAATATGTGTCATTTTGATGAGTGGCCGAGGAATGACTCAAAAAATGGACCTGTTAAGGTTGTATTTTCGGGAACTGCATTAAAACACACTGATAAACATTCAGGTGCATTCAAACTAGTATGGGATGAATTACAATTGATATATGCGCCAGAAGAAGTGGAACTTGTAAATATATCTGGGGAATCATGGAAGAACACCCTGGCTATAAAGTCATCATGCCACATATGTTATGATCAATTAGCAATAGGCACCTATGCAAATTCAGCAATTGAAGGAATGTTCTACAATATGCCAACATTCTGTTATGCGAATGGGTGGACAAAATCAATGCACCCAGATGTGCCTGTAATCAGCAAACTAAGTGTGGAAGATATACTAAATGCAACAATGTCATTGATAGAAAATAGAGATTTGATGAATGAAATTGGGAATGCGGGAAATAAGTATGTTATGCAGGTCCATGATGCTAAACATGCTGTGAAACGATGGGATGGATTAATAGATCAAGTATGTGAAATGAGGGTAATAAAATGAGATATTTATTAGTTGGAGATCCAAGAGGAAAATCAAGATGTACAAAAAATAACGATGTGAATAATCTTGAATTATCAGGATTATATCTGTGGCAAAAAGCATTCGATATTCATGATGATGAAGGAAACATAGATACGTTTTGGAGAAAGGAAGACCTGGAAGATTATGATATTATCCACGTAAATTATACACCTTCAAATATCCAATTACCAACTGTGATTAGGCAAGAATTGGGTAACAACTCTTCAACAAAGCTGGTAATGAATATGGATCTTGATGTATCAAGGTTATCTCCAAATTGGGCGTATCAAATAACAAATATGGTTAATGAAATGAAGATGGCAGACCATCTATTCCATGTGGAACCAAAAGGGGCAGAAATATTAGGCCACCTGCTTGATAGAAAGATAACAGTAAATCCACACCCTGTAGAAGTATCAAGATTGTATGATTACATGCGAAATGAACGTGAACCAATCATCGCAACAATATACCATCGGTATACAGCTGATACTTTAACTCAGTACATCGCACAAAAAAACATCAATATGCGAAGAGTACTGTTTGGATACAACGCTGGGAAACACCATTATGTATCAAACCAGGGGATGTATGACCAAATTATGCCATACATGAAATTCGATGAACATATAGAAGAAATCAGTAAAGCAGCCATAGGCTGTGATCTATTCAACGGATATTCGTTTGGACGTGTGCCAATTGAATTGGCAGCATTAGGGGTGCCAACTGTTGTATCAAATACAATCGGTGCAGCAAACAAATTATTCCCCTACACATCGGTAGATCCTTTCGATGTAATCGGGGCCGAAAAATTATTTATAAAATTAATCACAGATCTTGACTTTGCAGATAAAGTAATAATGCATGCTCATTCGAATTGTGGATATTACTCACTGCAATCTTCTCATGCAAGATTCGTAGAAATGATCGAAGATTAATACTGGCACATAAAATGTGCCAACCCTTTTTTTATAAAATTAAATATTTAATCTAACATATCATTTATATAATTATATATTCTATTTTATAAATTGTATATAGAATTATATATCTCTATAATTTATATTAAATAACATTGCGGCCAACTAACATTAAATTAAAATGTAATGGAGGTAACATACCAAATGCTACAAATTGTAAAGAAATTAGATTTCGATTTTGATTTTGCAAGCACTAATCTTGGTGTAGGCGGCATTGTCGAGACTGGTGACAACACAAATTATGATGTTTTTGATGGTCAAAAATGGACCAACCAGTATAGGCTCGATGAACAATCTGTCGGTGAAATCGCAGGTATAGAACTGATTGGACCAATATCAGTTGGTGGCGTACGAGACAAACTCGAATATGTCAGGATGCGGATCAATGGGAAAGAATACCCATATGTCAATTTGAATGAATTGATGGCACCGTCATGGAGTCCATATGAAGCAAACAGATCTCCATTCTTTGGGGGTCAGGTAAAAGTAGGTGAAAACTACGAACAACTACCATTGGGATTCTGTCACAATATCGGAGTACCAATGCTTCTGGGTGGAGACCCAACCGATGCTGTACCAAAGGTAGGTCCTGGAGATACAATAAGTATTGAAGTCAAATCACCAAGAGCAGTTGAGGGTGGGGCCGCTGTAGCAAATCAGATGATCGTAAGATTGAGTGTGGTGGAATGCCGTACTACTGAAATGTTCCAGAAATTGGGTGCTCATTATGGATGGCTTTCAGGATCTGACATCAACCAAAGCTTCAAATTCAGAGATATGGAAGTAAACGGTGGAATTGAAGAATATGATGTATCAAAGACCACAACCATGCAAGAAGATGGCACATTCCAATTGGATAATTGGACTGAATTATACGGCGGTCTGGATGCAAGTAAACCATACATTTACCCATTGATCAGATATGCAAACAATGCAGCAGCAACCACACCAAACTCAGAGTATACATTCACAAAAGTGGGAAACAATGTTTTGCATGACTGGCAAGAACTCTCCTGGAACTATGATAGAAGGGATGCTGTAAGAATCAATCAAATTGGTGTATTATCCCATGCAAACCATAGATTCACAAGAGGCTTTATCCAGGGAAGAGATGAAAACCCATACTCTGAAACTCCTGCTGGCGCTCAGACTGAATATCCAATGCCATTAGATAGAACTCTACCACCAATTGTGTACAACGGACCCGCTTCATTAGGCCGTGGTATGACAGTATGGAATACAAAAGGACATATCGGTATGGTAGATGATGGTACAGCAATCCCAGCATGGGGAGCAGCACCAACCAGAGGCTCAACTGTTGCCATCTGGGGAAAACAATATAAATTCTATTAAAGGGGTAATGAAATGACACAGATAATATATAAATGCACAACCGCATCAACTGTAGTTGCTGGTGGTGAAATCACAACCGGAAATGTACATTTGCTACCACAATGGGCACCACCCATTGAATATATCGGTACTACCGATCCATGGCATTGTCTGTTCCTTATTGGGACAACTGCTTCAGTAGGTGGAGTCGATGCACAGCAGCCTGGTATGATCAAAACAGCAAAGGTAAGGTGTTACGGACGAAAAGCAACTCTGTATGCAGGACGCGAATGTTTCGGAACTGATACTGAAGTATTCACATTATATGGGTCTCAGACCGGCGCTCCAAATACTGGTAGACCATCAATCATGTATGTGCTAACATACCGTGCTGTCGGTGAATTAACGAGACCATGAGTGGGTTATTTTTAACCCATTCAATTTCATTCAGGAGGATTTGAATGATAATTGGTGAAATTCGTATCGGTACCACCTTTGATGCAAGTACAAGTTATGTACCATTCCCACCGGGATTCCAAAACGCCCAAGACTATGCATATGAGGGTGTAGCAAATAGGGGTATTTATGCTACAACTGCCTGGGTTGAAGGTGTTTGGGAGAGACAGGTATGGGAAGAAGGATACCTAGCAGATATCACTGCAAACCCTGGAAAATATGCTGATCCTGGGGGTATAAATGATCCTGCAGGTAGAAACAGACAATTAAATGGCATACTTAACAAAGGGCATAACAGCATAGGAAATACATTTGATCCTGGTACTACTATTGAAATTAAGGTGCGAAAGCTAAAAGCATTAAGAGCATCCCCAAATAAAAGTGGTATCCAAGTAAACCGAAGACTGGTCAAAGGCAATAAACTGGTATTCAGATACGTTGCACAGGGTGAATTAACCCGCCCAATATAAATTTTAACATTCGGGTGTAAAAACCCAATTTCTTTTTTTTTTTATAAAACAGACCCCCATTCAACTGTACCCTTAGATATACTGAAGAATGTATTTTTTTATATAAATATATAACCTTGATTAAATAACATGTCTTACAATGTTTAGAATATGATGGTACCCGGCCAGATTAATTTTGTAAAAGGAGAGTATACTAATGCCTGAAATTTTCAAACCACGATTATCTTTTATCAATGAAGAAACGATGCTGCCAAGTACATCTTCAGTTTTGTACATAATGGAAGATAAACAATTCGGATTGGGTGAACCTGCTGATTCAGGATACCTGGTAAATGATGGACCTGGAGCATTAACGGTTATAAACAGTGATGATGGAAAGCATAAAAGTAAACCGATGACTGTAAGAGTCGGAGAAACAGCCGTGTGGGAGCATGAAGATGATGAAGTGGTTCACACTTTGTTTTTAACTGCGGATGCATTAGGTGTAAATTATAGATCAAGATTCGCAAGAGGAAAACATATGGGTGATGGATTGCACGAAAGGGAGGAATTATAAATGGTACAACTAATACGGGGCCCTAACGTTGACTCAAAAGGAAGATTACAGGCAAACGTACAAGCTTCTGTAGGATTTGATGACCCAATTTTAGTGCATGATTCTTTTGATGAAGCACCTTTTGGATGGAATGCAACTGGAACTGGTGCTGATTATGTTGCACAACGATCACCCGAAGCAGCTTATTTTGGATCATTTGGATGTAGATTGCAAACCAAATTGACAGCACCTGCATTAAATGATTATGTGGATATAGAACGGGATTATGCAATCTCAAACCGAGACATAATCAAAGTAAGTGATCTATGGAAAATAGTAAATCCTGCTGCAGAAGTTCAATCTATGACATTAACTGCAACAAACCAGATGGCAAACATACTAGGGATTGCATCAATACGGTACTTGCCACCAACAGGACAATGTTATTATCTAAATGCAGCAGGAGTTTATGTAGCATTTGGAGATCCAATGTTATTATGTTCAGATCATTGGCATAGATTCGCAATTATAGCAAACACAACATCAGGGGTATACGGATCTGTTACCGTAGATTCAACTTATATGGATCTATCTGATATTCCAATTCAATTAGCTTTTAGTCCGGGAGTTCCTGATTACTTCAATGTAGCAATGAGAATAATTGCAGCTGGAGCTGCACAGGTAACTATGGATGTGGACAATATTATTGTAAAATACACTTCAGAAGGTGGGATTTAATGCCAGAAACTGCTTGTTTATATGATCAAGATGATTTTGGGGGAGCTGACTATGAAGAGACAGAGCCAGGTAAATTTGCCGTATGTGTAGTTATTCAAGGATCTGGTTAAAATGAGTGGGGCAGATTATACTGAATACGATGCAGGTAAATTTGCAACAGATGTGTTCATAAAAGGAGGATCCGCGAATCCATTCATATTCAAGGGTACAGTGACGACTGCCACAAGTGATGTGATATTTGCTTCTACTGATCTTGATGGACACGGTGATGATGCTTTTGTGGATTGGTATGTATTTGTCTTTTATGATACCGCTGGTACGGCAGCTGCACCCCAAGGTGAGTGGCAACCAATCTCAGATTATGTAAGTGCAACAGGCACCTTCACCCATACAGCATTCACTGCAGATCTGGTAGTTGGAGATGAAGTACTGATCATCCATGAAGATCTATTCAACGACACAGCACTATTGGCTGCAATATTTGCCATCGTAAATGCTCAACAGATCCTGAATGAAACTGGTGGAACAATAACCACTGACGGGACAGAACAAACTGTATATATCAATAATGATCCTGCTGGGGTGTACAGTCCTGAAATAGTAAAAGTCGATTTCACAAACCAGACTGCCACCGAATCTGTAATATTAAGAGAATATTACCGATTGAATGCTGGTGGTGGATTAATTATGCAAGATGAAGTAATTTTTGCTGGGGTTCAAAATCCATTGATCAAAAACATTGAACTAGATCCTAACAGATTCGGAATCCATGTGACAATTGAAAAATCTGCTGGAACAAACAGAGATTATGACTATGAAGTGGTGTATAAACAATGAGTTTAGGATATGATAATCAACCAATTAATCACCAAATACTCCTGGATCTCCCATTTGAAGAAGGAGTCGGCGCAATCACAAGAGATCTTGCAAAACCACATCATGAAGATGTTTTGCTAATTGCAACACCAACATGGGATGAAACTGACTCTGGAGTTGGTACGATAACTTTTGATGGAGCAACAGAGTATCTCGAATTAGATCAGGCTTCATGTGCAGATCTTGACTTCACAACAGAAGATTATAGCATAGGTATGTGGTTCTATTGGACTGTAGGAAATCCAACATTGATGTTAATGGGAAGAAACCAAGTTGATGTGAGTGGATGGGAACTTTACCTTTACGATGGTGGTGGAGCAGACAGAATTTTAACACTTAGACATAATCACGCTGCTGGTGCAGCCGTTAGATCAGCTTGTAATTCTACAGCATGGACAAGGGACACTTGGTGGTTTGTTGGAGTGAGCAGATCTGGAAATGTGGCACCGCACTACAGGAACGGTAAATCAATAACTACAAATTATGGTGTAGGTGGGCTGGAAGACATGGAAACATGTGCTCAGGACCTTGTGGTTGGTGCAAGATACACCAAAGATGCGAACTTCTATTGTGGTTCAATGTATAGGCCAAGGATATGGGATCGAGCATTAACAGCTACAGAATGGGCTCAAATATTTGAAATGGAACGACATTGGTTTGGGGTGTGAAAATGATAGATCCAATAGGAAAAATGAATAATTTAATGAAAAATACCAGTATTGGTTTGCTATATTTAATGGAAACATGGCAGGAAGCTGCAATTGATGATACAATATGGACAACAGATGTGGGTGGACTTACTGGCACTGTAACAAGAAGTGTGGCTGAAGAACCATATCAAAAAGTAATACTAGATGGACCAGCAAATGATGACATAGCAAGATTATATACAGTGCATCAATGGCAACTAGCTCCAGATACATGGGGATTAAATACATTCAATAAATTATTAATAATGGAATGGGAAGCTAAATTTGTTACTCCAGCAAGCATACTAGAAACAGAATTTTTGATGGGATTAACAGCCGGTGCAGCCAGCACAAGAACATCAATGAACATTGCTGCATTTATACTGGATGGAGCTGGGAAACTTAATTCATTGACAGATAATGCAGCAACTGAAACAGTAAATACAGTAGGGACTCCGACATTAACCAATTGGAATAAGTATGGAATTGTTGCTTACGCCGGCACAATTGAATTCTATGTAAATGAAGTAATGCAAGCAAGACACATTACAAATTTACCAGATTACAATGTGTATGGGAACTTCTACTTAATTGAAGAAGCAGCTGCAAACAGTGGTCAACTACACATTGCTAATGTCAGCATCAGACCAGGAGTAGTTGTATAATGGCACAGGGATCTAAGGGGGAAGAAATAAGAACTTTCATCAACCGAAATGCGTATTATAGAGATGGAAC
>Ga0307377_10004066_pt1 | contig 16138 bp, 18 predicted proteins | sample TR3MG_FD_202535 | JGI IMG/M metagenome (GOLD analysis project Ga0307377, IMG submission 202535) | Soil microbial communities from Risofladan, Vaasa, Finland - TR-3 | ecosystem: Environmental > Terrestrial > Soil > Coastal area > Acid sulfate soil | place: Finland: Risofladan, Vaasa | collected... | reverse complement strand
TACGAGCTGTTCACCCGCGAGGACCACATCGCACCGGCGCTTTCCGTCTTTCGCGGCAGCAAGCTGTTCAGCGGTCCCGTGCGCCACGTGATGGCGGGCTCCGGCCATATCGCAGGTGTGGTGAACCCACCGGCCAAGAAGAAATATCAGTATTGGAGCGGCGCACCGGCCGACACGCTCGAAGCCTGGATCGAACAGGCCACCGAGACCGCAGGCTCGTGGTGGCCGGACTGGGCCAATTGGCTTGCCGAGCGTTCCGGCGAGAAGGTGCCGGCCCGCGATCCAGCCGCAGGCCCGCTCAAGCCCATCGAGGATGCGCCGGGTTCCTTCGTGAAGAGCAGCACCAAAGCCTAAGGAAACAGCGGAAGCTGCTCGAGCGCCAGCGTCTCCTCGAGCCCATGCATCAGATTGAAGTTCTGAAGCGCCTGGCCGGCGGAGCCCTTGACCAGATTGTCGATGGCCGAGACCACGATGGCACGTCCGGGAATCCGGTCGGCGAACACGCCGATATTGCAGTAGTTCGAGCCCCGCACGTGTTGGGTCGCGGGGATGACCCCCTCCTCCATCACGCGCACGAAGGGGCTCGCGGCATGGGCTTCGATGAGCGCCGTCCTTAGATCGGCGGCCGCGGTCTTGCCGGCAAGCCGCACATAGGACGTGCACAACTCTCCGCGGGTCATGGGCGCCAGATGGGGCGTGAAATTGACCTTCAGATCGGTGCCTGACGCCAGGCCGAGCTCTTGCTCGATTTCCGGCACATGGCGGTGGCTGCCAATGCCATAAGGGGAAAGCCCCTCGCCCGCCTCGGAGAAGAGAATGTTCTGCTTGAGCGCACGGCCGGCGCCGGACACGCCCGACTTGGCATCGATGATGATGTCTTCGGCCGCGATGAGCTTGCCTTTGACGAGCGGCTGGAGCGCGAGCAGGACGGCGGTCGGGTAGCAGCCGGGACAGGCCACGAGGCGCGCGCTCTTGATGTCGTCGCGATAAAGCTCTGTGAGGCCGTAGACGGCCCCTTCTAGAAGCTCCGGGGCTTTATGGGCGCCGCCATACCATTCGGCATAGGTGTCGAGATCGCGCAGACGAAAGTCCGCGGACATGTCGATGACCTTGATGCGCGCAGGGAGCTTAGCGATTTCGGCATGGGCGGTCCCGTGCGGCAGTCCGCAAAAGGCGACGTCGACGCTGTCCCAGTCGGCCTCATCGGAGGTGACGAGCTGCGGCAGGTCCAGACTCGCAAGATGGGGGAACACTTGCGCGAGCGGCTGGCCGGCATGGCCCTTGGCGATCAGCGCGGTGATGTCGATGGATGGATGGCGTGCGGCAAGCCGGATGAGATCGGCGCCGGTGTAACCGGAAGCGCCGAGCACGGCGGCCCGGATGGATTTGCTGTTTGCCATGTGCGTCACATGCTTTCCGTCATTGCCGGGCTTGACCCGGCAATCCATTCCATTGGCGCTGCCCCAAAGGGAGGTGCAACGGCATGGATGCCCGCGTCAAGCGCGGGCATGACAAGAGCTGTTGGAAAAATGCCCTAGCGCTTGGAGAACTGGAAACTCTTCCGCGCCTTGGCCTTGCCGTACTTCTTGCGCTCGACGGTTCGGGCGTCGCGGGTCAGGAAGCCTGCCTTCTTCAGCACGCCGCGCAGCTCCGGCTCGTAGCGCGTGAGCGCCTTGGAGATGCCATGGCGCACGGCGCCGGCCTGGCCCGAAAGCCCGCCGCCGGACACGGTGCAGATCACGTCGAACTGGCCCTCGCGGGCAGCCGTGACGAGAGGCTGCTTCAGGATCATCTGGAGCACTGGGCGCGCAAAATAAGCCGAGTGGTCCTTGCCATTGACGATGATCTTGCCGGGGCCCTGCTTCACCCAAACGCGGGCGACGGCATCCTTGCGCTTGCCGGTGGCATAGGCGCGGCCTTGGGGATCGATCTTTTTCTCGTAGACGCGCTCAGGCACAGGCGCTTCGCCCTCGCCTTTCAATTGAGCCAGATCTTCCAGCGTTGTCGTCTCGCTCATGGCTCCTAAGCGCTCCTTGCGTTCTTCGGGTTGAGGGCGGCGACATCGAGCGGCTCGGGGTTCTGCGCCGCGTGCGGATGCTCGGGCCCTGCATAGACTTTGAGGTTCTTCATCTGCTGACGGGCCAGCGGCCCCTTGGGCAGCATGCGCTCGACAGCCTTCTGCAGCACCCGCTCGGGGTGCTTGCCGTCGAGGATCTTCTCGGCGGTACGGCTCTTGATGCCGCCCGGATAGCCGGTGTGCCAGTAATACTGCTTGTCCGCGCGCTTATTGCCCGAGAAGACCACATTGCCTGCATTGACGACGATGATGTTGTCGCCGTCGTCCATATGCGGCGTGAAGCCGGGCTTGTGCTTGCCGCGCAGCCGCGTCGCGATCAGCGCCGCAAGCCGGCCGACCACAAGGCCGCTGGCATCGATAAGGACCCAGGACTTCTCGATGTCCTTAGGCGTGGCGGAAAAGGTTTTCATGGCTCGCATCACTTCGGTCTTGTAAAGATCGGCGCTTCTAACGGCTCGGTTTGGTGAGGTCAAGCGAATTGCTGTTCTTACTCTAAATCAGTGACTTAGTTATGTGGTACTATCCTACCCGACCGAAGCCGACTGAATTCCCGTGCGTTTTGCGGAGTTTCCTGTAAGCGGTTGGCGGAAGCGAAGAAAGCCCACGGATCGAGCAAAAATGGACGGACACGACAGCCTGCTTGGTGAGGACCGCGACGCCGTGAGGCTCCTTACCCTCAATCGGCCGAACGCGCGCAATTGCCTATCCATGGACCTGATGACCGCACTGCACGGTGCGGTTCGCGAGGCCGGCGAGACCCAATCCGTGCGCGCCGTGGTGCTGACCGGCGCCGGGCCCGCCTTCTCCTCGGGTCATGACCTTAAAGAGCTCACGGCGCACCGCAACGATCCGGACAAGGGCCGCGCGTTCTATGAGAAGACCATGCGCATCTGCGCCGACATGATGCTCGCCATCGTGCGCTCGCCGAAGCCGGTCATCGCCGCGGTGAACGGCATCGCCACGGCGGCCGGCTGCCAGCTGGTGGCGAGCTGCGATTTGGCGGTGGCGGCGGTGGATGCGCGTCTCGCGACGCCCGGCGTCAATATCGGGCTGTTCTGTTCGACGCCAATGGTCGCGCTCAGCCGCAACGTGTCGCGCAAAGGCGCGATGGAGATGCTGCTGCTCGGAGAGATGGTGAGCGCGCAAGACGCGCACGCCATGGGCCTCGTCAATCGCGTGGTCGAGGCCGATCGCGTCGTCAACGAGGCCATGGAGTTCGGGCGGAAGATCGCCGCGAAGCCAACCCGCACGCTGAAGATCGGCAAGGACGCCTTCTACAAGCAGCTCGAAATGCCGCTCGAGGAGGCCTATCGCTATACGGCGGACGTCATGGTCGAGAACATGCTCGACTCGGAAGCCGAAGAAGGCATCGGCGCCTTTCTCGACAAGCGCGAGCCCAACTGGCCGCTCTGACGTGCAGCGAAGCGCCCTTCTCCACCCGCAAGCCATGGATCACGACAGCTACACGGACGCCTATATCCGCGACATTCTCGTGCGCCACCGCGTGATCGCCACGGTCGGCGCAAGCCCGAAGGAACAGCGGCCGAGCTTTTTCGTGATGAAGTATCTGCTGACCAAAGGCTTTGAGGTAATCCCCGTCAATCCGGGGCACGCAGGCAAGACCATCCTCGGCCAGAGCGTGTTCGGCTCGTTGGGCGATATCGACCGGCCCGTCGAGATCGTCGACGTTTTTCGTAACTCGGAGGCCGTGCTGCCGATCGCCAAAGAGGCTATTCGCATCGGCGCCAAGGTGGTGTGGATGCAGCTCGGCGTGCGCAACGACGCGGCGGCAAGTCTTGCGGAAGATGCCGGCCTCAAAGTGGTGATGAACCGTTGCCCGAAAATCGAATATGGACGGCTCTCGGGCGAGATCGGCTGGGCCGGGGTCAACTCGCGGGTGCTGTCCAGCAGGCGAGCGGTGCTCGGTTCAAAAGGCGGTCAGCAGAGAGCCTTGCGCGAAGACTAGCGGCGTCATTCCCGTGCCGCGTGCTCTGCTATAGTCTCCACCGCGACTTTTAGAGGCTCAGGGAGGTTATCGATGTCCGAAGAGCGTACGCCCGGTTTCAACACGCTTGCCATCCACGCCGGCGCCCAGCCGGATCCTTCCACAGGGGCGCGGGTCACGCCGATTTACCAGACAACCTCCTTCGTCTTCGACGACGCGGATCATGCGGCGGCGCTGTTCAATCTCGAGATCTTCGGCAACATCTATAGCCGCATCATGAACCCCACACAGGCGGTTCTCGAAGAGCGCATGGCCGCGCTTGAAGGCGGCACGGCAGCGCTTGCCGTGGCCTCAGGCCATGCGGCGCAGGCGATCGTGTTCCATACGCTGCTCGAGCCGGGGGATGAATTCATCGCCGCGCGGCAGCTCTATGGCGGCTCGATCAACCAATTCGGCGAGGCGTTCAAGAAATTCGACTGGCACGTGAAGTGGGCCGACACCACGGACGCGGAGTCGTTCCGGGCTCAGGTCACGCCGAAGACGCGCGCAATCTTCGTAGAGTCGATCGCCAATCCCGGCGGCATCGTCACCGATCTCGAAGCGATCTCAGCCGTGGCCAAGGAAGCCGGCGTGCCGCTGATCGTCGACAACACGCTGGCTACGCCCTACCTCACGAAGCCTAAAGAGTATGGCGCCGACATCATCGTGCATTCGCTGACGAAGTTCCTCGGCGGCCACGGTAACTCGATCGGCGGCGTGATCGTGGATTGCGGCACGTTCGATTGGATGGGCAGCGGACGCTATCCCTCGCTCACCGCCCCTACCCCGAGCTATCACGGCATCACGTTGGCCGAGACGTTCGGCGATTTCGCCTTCGCCATTGCTTGCCGCGTGCTCGCCTTGCGCGATTTGGGACCGGCAATCGCGCCGATGAATGCGTTCCTTATTCTCACGGGGATCGAAACGCTTCCCCTTCGCATGCAGCGCCATTGCGAGAACGCGCTGCAAGTCGCCGAGTGGCTGTCCGGTCATGACAAGGTGGCTTGGGTGAACTATGCGGGAATCCCCACAAATGCGTTTCACCGGCTCGCCAAGCACTATTGCGCGAACGGCGCCGGCGCGGTGTTCACCTTCGGGCTGAAAGGCGGCTATGACGCCGGCATTGCGCTTGTCAGTAAAGTTGAGCTGTTCAGCCATCTCGCCAATATCGGCGATACGTGCAGCCTCATCATCCATCCGGCCTCGACGACCCACCGGCAGCTGTCCGATGAGCATCGTGAGCGTGCGGGCGCCGGCGCCGACGTGGTGCGGCTGTCGATCGGGCTGGAGAATGTCGATGACATCATCGCCGACCTCGATCAGGCGCTTGCGGCTGTCTGAACCTCCGCGGGCCGACCCTCGTGCGTGGTGCGCCATAGATGATAGAGCGCCACGGCGAAGACGAGGATGGCGCCTGCCTGATGGGCCAGGCCGAGTTGGATCGGCACAGCCAGGAGCAGCGTCCACACGCCGAGCGTAGCTTGCAGCAGTGCGAGCACGGCCAGGGTCAGCGCGCTCCCCACATATTGTTGGCCGGCGTCTTTCAGAGCCAGCCACACCGCTTGCAGGATCGTTGCGACGACGACGGCATAGCCCAGCATACGGTGGTCGAACTGCACGGTGAGCGGGTTCTCGAACAGGTTGAGATACCAAGGCGAGGCTTGGCCGAGCCCGTTCGGGATAAAGGCCCCGTTCATGAGCGGCCAGGTGTTGAAGCCGAGCCCGCCGTCGATGCCCGCCACCAGCGCGCCGGCCAGGAGTTGCACGAAGACGAGGAGAAGCACCAAGGCCGCGATGACGGCAGGCGCGCCGAAGCGGTGCCGCCTGTCCGCGCCAAGTCCAAGCATCAGCCATACTGTGTAGCCGAAGATCAGTACGGCCACGCCGAAATGCGCGGTGAGCCGGTACTGGCTGACATCCACCCGGTCGACGAGACCGCTTTTGACCATGTACCAGCCAAGCGCGCCCTGGAGGCCACCGAGGACAAACAGACCGAGGAGGCGCGGCATCAACGTGCGCGGGATGTAGCCCGCGATCCAGAAGCCGATGAAGGGCAGAAGGAAGACGACGCCGATAAAGCGGCCGAGAAAGCGATGCGCCCATTCCCACCAATAGATGGTTTTGAACCCATCGAGGCTCATGCCTTGGTTGACTTGCGAGTATTCGGGGATTGTCTTGTAGGCGTCGAACGCCTCTTGCCAATGAGCGTCCGATAAAGGCGGGATGGCGCCGATAATCGGCTGCCACTCCGTGATAGACAGACCGGAATCGGTGAGCCGCGTGGCCCCGCCAACCAGGATCATGGCGAAGATGAGAAACGCAACGATACCGAGCCAAATGCGCAGAGCCCGCACGTGCCGGGCCGGCATGGCAGGGTCTTGGGCCGGTTTCTCGAGGCTTTGGGCAACGGCCGAGGTCATGGTAGCGGTGATAGCGGGCGCGGGCCCGCAACTCAATCGCCGACCCCCTGCCCCGATGCCGCAGCGGCGGGCGGCATGAGCGTCCGCACCCGCAAGCTGGTGGGCACGGTGGTGCTGCTTGTGTTCCTCGTTCTCTATGCGTGGCTGGCGGCGGCGATCGGCTCGGGCCGCATCACGGAAGCCCATGGCCACGTGCAACTCGCCTATTTCCTGGTGGCGGGGCTGCTCTGGGTGATTCCAGCGGGCCTTCTCATCCGCTGGATGCAACGGCCGGACTGATCCAAATCAATGACTCCGGTCAGGCCGCATCGACCTACGCTGCAGCGAAAGGAACACCGGCTCGCCGAAATGGGACGGCTCGAATATGGCTGGGCCGAGACGCGCGAAGAGAAGCTGGCCGTGCTCGAGGCCTTCTTCGAGCAGAAGGCGAAGCAGTTCGCCGCAATGGGCATTACGAATGTCTTCGATGCCGACACCAGCGCGTTGTATCGCGCGCTTGCGCTTCTCGACGGCGACAATCCAAGCCGATTGCGGTTGGCCTATGTGAAGCTCGATGGCGCCATCCTCGCGACCTTCAGCGGATTCATCTGTCACGACCGTTTGAGTGTGGCGCTGTCCTCTCTCGCGGAGGGCCATACACAGCGGCAATCGCCAGGGGCGCTTCTCTTGCGGCATCAGATCCGGGAGGCCTCCGACGCGAGGCTTACCTATTACGATCTCGGTGTGGGCCAGGCGCGCCACAAGGATGACTGGTGCAACACTGTCTATGAGCTGTTCGACAGCATCATTGCCTTCAAACCTCACGGGCTTCTGTCGTCGCTTCCGCTCGCGGGTGCCGCTCGCCTCAAACGGTCGTCAAGTCGAATCCCTATCTTTGGAGCCTTGCGCAAGCCGTGCGGAAACGCCTGTTCAGCCGCGACGGATAGCAGAGCTGCTCAGACGGCGGCGATGCGGCCGAACAATCCGCTGCGGCGCTGCTTGCCGCTTCCCTCGTAGACGATGACCGGACATCCCAGAACCTGGAAGGTCGACAAGGCCTCGTCCTGGCTGTCGACGCTGGCACGTGACGGCAGCACGGCGACCATCACCGGGAACTCAAATTTCAAAGCGGGCATCAGGGCTTCGATGGCGTCGCGGTCGGCATGAAGGACGACGCAGCCATAGGCTTGGGTCAACGCTTCGAACACCCGCATGAAGCAATCTGGCTCGGGCTCTGTCCCGCGCGTAGTCGGATTGCCGGCGGGGATGACCTGCATGGACGACTCGTCGTCGACCCGGATAACATCGGAGAAGCTGGCGTGCCCCGCGGCGAGATCGGCGAATCCCGGCACGCGCGGCATACCGAGCGGACCAGAGACGGCGGAGGCGCCTTTTGCCAGATCGACGAGCACGACCTGCTCGTTTTGATCGACGAGCGCACGAGCGAGATTGATCGCCACATGCGTTGCGTCTGCCTTGGGTGAGGTTCCGGTCACCAGGAGCGCCCGCGGCACGCCACCCGTGGCGGCGGCGAGGACTTTATCCAGGACCGCGTCGAGAGACTTGAGAACGGGGACGCTTGCGCCTTTGCCGGCTTTGGAAATCTTCGATGCGAAAGTTTTGGACTTGGAGATCTTGCCGCCCGCCTCGTCCAGTTCGGAGGTCGCAATCCGTTGGGTTAGGTAGTGGCGAAGATCGTTGGGGCTCAGCGAGGCCATCTCGACACCTTTCATTGGTGGCTTAAACGCCACATCGGACGCGTTCGGCTCGGTGCTGAGGCGGCGAAAGCGGTCCAAGAAGCCGACCTTTTGGCGGGGCGCCTTCTCTGGCGGGCGTGATGTCGGCTCGCTCGGACCGCCGGAAAACTCCTTTAGTAGCCGGTTCAGCAGTCCTGCGGCGGCCGCCGTCTGCACCAGTTCGAGCTCTGGTTCTGGTTCCGCCGCGGTGTCTTCCGCGGCCGGGTCCGGCTGAAGCTGTTTGGCGGCCGTCGCCGCCGACCAGGTCGATATCTCGGTTTCAGGGGCGGTCTGTGGTCGGCGCGGTGTTTTGACCTGAAGCCAGCTCGGCCGCTTGGCCGGCTTTTCGGCTTGCCAGGATGGTGGCGTGCTCGGTGGTTCCTCTTGCGTCGACGCCGGTGCGGTTGCGACTTGTGGCTCTGAAGGCGTGGGCAGTTGTGGCGCCTGCCTGGGCTCCGGCTTGGGCTCAGGCTTAGCCTGCGCGGTCTTGGCAGGCACAGGCTCCGGAATCACGACGGGCAGTTTCCGCGCGGGCGGGACGACCGCTACGGCAGGCTCCGGCGGTACAGGGGCGGGAGATGGCGGCGGCGACGCTGGGCGCAGCTTCGATGACGGAATGGAAGACCCGCACTGCTGGGCGGCGGGTTCGTATCTTGGCGGCTGGGTCGGCTGGCGGCGCTGGCGTTGTCGCACGCGTGGCTCTTGCGCGCGTGATACCGGCGCCCGCGTTTCACCGCCAATCAGTTCTTTCGCGAGAGTCGAGGCGAATGCGAGGAGCGCGGTCGCGGCCATGACCAGGGCGGTGAGCGGCCCTTTCTTGGGGAAGGACGGCAGCACGGAGGCATGCGCTCTGGAGACGATGGCGGCTTGGGCGGGAACGGCGCCCATGTCGTGGCGCGCGCTCGCGTCGCGGTAGCGGGCCATGTAGGATTCCAGGAGATCGCGGTTGGCCTTGGCTTCGCGTTCCAGCGCGCGGAGCTTGATCTCCGAGTTGCCAAGGCCGGCCGACTGCGACTTGGCCGTATTGAGGCTGGTGCGCAACGAGGCTTCCCGCGCCGCGGCCATTTGGGCCTCGTTCTCCAGGCTCTGAATCACCTTCTTCGCCTCGTCGCGGATCTGGGCGCGCACATCGGCCAGCTCCGACTTGAGCTGCTGGATGCGCGGATGGGACGACAGCAGCGTCGCCGACAGCTCGGCCAGCCGCCGCTGCACCTCGTCCCGCTGCTCGATCAGATTGATGATTAGCTGCGACTTAAGCACTTCGGGCGTGGCGTTGATGTCGCCGTTGTCAGCGAGCATCTGCTGGATCAGCTTGGCTCGGGCGCGCGCTTCCGATTCTTGCGCGGACGCCAGGATCAGCTGGCTGTTGAGTTCGGAGAGCTGCTGGGCGTTGAGCGTGACGTTGTTGGAGCCGGCATAAAGGCCTTCCGAGGCCTTGAACTTCTCCACCGCCTCTTCGGACGAGGCCGTGGCCTTGCGCAAGGCCTTGATCTGCTCATCGAGCCAAGCGGTGGCGTCCTTGGTCTGATCGATCTTGGCGGTGCGCTGCCAGCCGATATAGACGTCCGCCAGCTGGTTGGCGATCTTCGCGGCAAGCTCAGGATCGCCGGAGGTGTATTCCACCGCGATCACGGAGGACTTCGACAGCTGGAACACGTCCAGATGATCGGCCAGCGCATTCGCCGCCCGCTCCTCCTTGGACTCAGGAGTGCCGAGCCCAAGCCCCACCCGCGACAGCAGGCGTCCGAGCAGGGTCTGGCCAGCATCGCGAGCGAACACCGGATTGTCGATGAGATCGAGATCGCGTACCACTTGCAGAATGAGATCCCGGGAGGTGAGCACCTGCACCTGGCTCTGCACCGCCTGCTCATCCAGCGTCGAGCGCATCGCCTCGCGCCCTTGCTCCGAGGTCGGCCGGGTGAAGGCCGATTCCTCGTTCTGCACCAGAATGCGCGCTTCGGAGGTATAGAGCGGCCGCATCATCGACAGCCCGATAAAGGTGACCAGCCCCGCCCCGATCGCCAGGCCGAGTATCCACCCCTTGGCCCACCATAGCGCGGCGCCCAGCGTGGCCAGGTCGATATCGTCGGTGGGATGCATCTTGCGGGACTTGCTCACGGGCTAAAGACTCACTTGGCCTGAACTTGAAAGTACTCACCTGAACTGCGGGGGCCATTAAGGCCTGATTGTCGTAACCAAAGCCTTAAGTGCCGCGCCGCTTCGGCACGGACGCTCAGTATTCGTTAACCATGGCGGGCTTAGCTTCTGACCATGTCCGGGTCTCGAAGCGTCCTCATTCTCGTTCTCTTTGCAGTGTTCTTCGCCGCCGCGCTCGGCGGCTGCAAGGGAAGCGCCGTGCCAAGTTAACGACGCCCGACTTCGCGCTCTCCACGCCCGCGCCGCTGCCCGGCCCCGGCGAGGCTTATCCCGCCGGCGCAGGCTCCGCGCCCCCGGGTGTTCCCGTCGCCCCCAACGCCATCTATACGCTCGATTCCGGCGACCGCGTCCGCGTCATCGTCTTCGGCCAGGACAATCTCTCCAACGTCTATGTCGTCGATGGCTCGGGCGCCGTGGCGCTGCCCCTGATCGGACCGGTCCGCGCCCGCGGTCTTACCACCTTCGAGCTGTCGAACGAGATCGCCAGCAAGCTCCACCGCAAATAAGTCAAGGACCCCAAGGTCACCGTCGAAGTGGCCACCTACCGGCCCTTCTTTATCTTGGGCGAAGTCAACAAGCCCGGCCAATACCCTACATCAACGCCATGACCGTCGAGGCCGCCGTGGCCATCTCCGAAGGTTATACCGAGCGCGCCAAAAACCGCTTCGTCCGCCTTACCAGGCAATTCGGCGGCGTCATGTCCACCGTCATGGTCCCCGCCGATTATCCCGTCCAACCCGGAGACACTATTTACGTCCTCGAACGCTTCTTCTAAAGCTCATAGGGAACCTTCCCGCTTACCGCATCCGGGTCTCGTGAGCTCCAACTTCCGCATCCTCCATTGTCTACGCGCACCGGTCGGAGGGCTGTTCCGTCACGTGCACGATCTTGCCCTCGGGCAGGCCGAGTTCGGGGCCGAGGTCGGGGTCGTGTGCGATTCCCGCACCGGCGGCAGCGAGATCGACGTCGCCTTGAGTCGGCTAAAGGACAATTGCGCGCTCGGGGTCACGCGGATTCCCATGACGCGCAATCCGGGTCTCAACGACTGGCACGTTTACCGCAAGATCGCCAAGCTCGGCCGAAAGCTCGATCTTGACGTGCTGCACGGCCATGGCGCCAACGGCGGCGCCTATGCCCGGCTCGCCGGGCGGAGTCTGCGGAAGCGCAAAGGCACCAAGATGGTCTACACGCCCCACGGCGGTGTGTTGCACTACGGGCCGTCCACCTTGCAGGGGCGGCTGTTTCTCGGCATGGAGCGAAAGCTGGCGCCGCTCACCGACGGCATGACCTTCGAGAGCATGTATGCGGGCAACACCTATGTCGAGCTGGTCGGACCGCCGCCCTGCCCGGCGCGGGTTATCTACAACGGTCTTCACCGCCACGAGTTCTACGAGTCGCTGCTTGCCGACGATGCGGCCGACTTCGTGTTCGTCGGCGAACTGCGCAAGCTCAAAGGCGTCGATGTGTTCCTCGAGGCGCTGGCCGCGCATCAGTCGATCTTCCCCGGCCGCGCGATTATCGTGGGCTCGGGGCCGGACGAGAAACACTTCAAGCGCATGGCCCGCAGGCTCGGGCTGACCTCTCGCGTGATCTTTTCGGGCCCCCAGCCGGCGCGCACGGCCTTTGTACGCGCGCGCTGCGTGGTGGTGCCAAGCCTCGCCGAGTCTTTCCCCTACATCGTGCTCGAAGCAGCGGCGGCGCAGATGCCGATGATCGCCACCAATGTCGGCGGCGTCCCCGAGATCATGGGGGACGTGCCCATGCCGTTGATCCCGCCTGGTGACGTGGATGCTCTGGCAAGCCAGCTGCGTGCCTTCCTCGCCGATCCGAAGCCCTTCCTCCGACGCGCCGCCGAGCTTCAGAGACAGGTCGCGCAGCATTTCACCGTGGAGGCGATGACCCGAGACGTGGTCGATTTCTACATTTCGGAACTCGGAGCCGGTATTCACAAGCTGCCGGAATTGACCTCCGAAACGACCTCTTAACCATAGGTCGAGCCGGACCCGACCGCGTGTCGCCCCCCGTGGCCGGATATCCGAAGCTTGGCGATATCAATCAGCTTGTCGAGTTTGCGCGATCGCGACGACGCAGGCTGGCACGCTCGGCGCCCCGGTGACCCATGTCACCATCACGCTTTACTTGGCCATTTCCTCCGTGGTCATCGCCGCCTTTGTCGCGCACAACCCGGGCCCGCATGTGCGGCTCATCATGTCGGCCTACATGGTCGCCGCCCTGGTCGCCGCAATCGCCGCACTCATCGGCTGTTTCGACATTATCCCTGGGCTCTACGACATCTTCACCGAATTCGGCCGGGCGCGGGGGACGTTCAAGGACCCGAACGTGCTCGGGGCTTTCCTCGTCCCCGCCCTGCTCTACGCCTTCAACGTCGTGCTCACGGCGCGTTTCGCGCGCGCCAGCCTGTGGTCCATCGCCATCCCGCTCCTTCTGTTTGGTACGCTACTCAGCGTGTCGCGCAGTGCCTGGCTCAATCTTGTGATCTCGCTGCTTATCTACAGCGGCTTCATCTTCCTCACCGCGGCCACCAACCGTGAGCGCATCAAACTGATCATCTCGATGGTGCTTGCCGGCGTGTGCGCCGTCGGTATCCTGGCGGCGGCCCAGAGCATTCCGGAAGTGGCGGAGATCATAGGAGAGCGCGCCACCTTCGAGCAGTCTTACGATGTTGGCCCGAAGGCCGGTTCGGGGGCCAGGAGAAGGCGGCGAATCTCGTCGCCACGCATCCGTTTGGGATCGGCGCGCTCGAGTTCGGTCGCGTCTACCACCATGAGGACGTGCATCAGGTCTATCTCAACATGTACCTGAACACCGGCTGGATCGGGGGAACGCTCTATCTATTCCTGGTGCTGACCACGCTGGTCTTGGGCCTGAAGCTCGTGCTGGGCGATCGCGGTGGCGACGGGGTGATTGCGGTCCCGGTCGCGGCCTCTTTCGGGATGGCGCTGGAAGGTGCTGTGATCGATACGGATCACTGGCGGTACTTCTATCTCATCATGGCGATGGTGTGGGGATGGCCTTGGCACGCCGCGCCTGGGAGCGCGCACGATCATAGTGCGAAGTGGTCGGAGCGGGGAGATTTGAACTCCCGACCCCCGGTCCCCCAGACCGGTGCGCTAACCGGGCTGCGCCACGCTCCGACATCTCGCTGATCAGGGCACCTGCATATACTCGTTCGAGCCTAGGAAACAAGCCAAAGCGCAAGGCTGGGCTCGGTTAGTCCTTGGCGTCGGCCGTGCTGAGGATCTTGTGGCAGGTCTCGATTTCCTCAAGCAGCGCGCCCAGCGTCTCCTCGTCCAGCTCTCGGGCTCCGCGGGCCAGGAGTCCGCCACCCAGGGAGGCTTCGGCGGCCACGTCGGGAATGTCGGGAATGTCGGGCCCGGCGAGCTCCTCGCCATCGGCATCCTCGGCAAGACGCCGGTAGTCCATGACATAGCGCGGGCCGTTCTCGCGCAGGATCTTCTGCACGCCGCGAATGGTGTAGCCGTCGTTGTAGAGCAGAAAGCGAATTCCGCGCAGGAGCGCGACGTCCTCGGGGCGATAGTAGCGGCGCCCGCCGCCGCGCTTCATCGGCTTGAGCTGGGCGAATTTCGCCTCCCAAAAACGTAGAACGTGCTTGGGAACTTCGAGCTCGTCAGCGACCTCACTGATGGTGCGAAACGCCTCGGGGGCCTTCTCCAACGCTCGTCCTCCTAGCGTCAAAGTCCCCACGGCTACTCGGCCGCTTTCGTGTTCCGAGAGAGCGCCTCGTTGATGCGCTGTTTCATGATGTTGCTTGCGCGGAACACCAGCACCCGCCGCGGTGTGATCGGAACTTCCTGCCCGGTTTTCGGATTGCGGCCGATGCGCTCACCCTTGTCCCGAATGCCGAAGGATCCGAACGACGACAACTTTACCGGGTCTCCTCGCTCGAGACTCGCCACGATCTCGCGGAGCACAAGCTCCACGATCTCGGCAGACTCGTTTCGAGGCAGACCGACTTTCTGGAACACGGCCTCTGCGAGGTCGGCCCGAGTTAGCGTCTTCCCGCTCATCGTACTACGGCTCCCCCAAAGTCGCGGGACGAAGCAAGATGCTAGCCGAGCGGGTGCTCAGGGGTCAATCTTCAGTGCAATCAAATTCCTGATTTAACGTCATTTTCCGGTGAAGTGTGACATTCCCGGTACGTCACCAACGAATAAGCAACGCCCCCCAGGTAAATCCCCCACCCATCGCTTCCAGGAGCACCAGATCCCCTTTCTTGATCCGCCCGTCAGAACAGGCTGTCATAAGAGCAAGGGGAATAGAGGCGGCCGATGTATTGGCGTGTTTATCGACAGTGATGACCACGCGCTCGGGATCGAGACCGAGCTTCCTCGCCGCTCCATCTAAGATACGCTTGTTGGCTTGGTGCGGCACAAACCAATCGATATCGGAGCTTTGGTAGCCGGACTTAGCCAAGGTCTCCCCGATGACTTCGCTGATCTTTGTCACGGCGTGACGAAAGACTTCCGGGCCATCCATGCGGAGATGGCCGACGGTCCCGGTTGAAGATGGGCCGCCATCGACGTAGAGCTTGTCCCGGTAGCGGCCGTCCGACCGTAGACAGGTCGCCAGAACGCCCCTGTCGGTCGTGGTGCCGTTGAGTTTCTGCGCTTCCACCACCACGGCGCCGGCGCCGTCACCGAACAGCACGCAGGTCGAACGGTCCTCCCAATCCAGGATGCGCGAAAACGCCTCCGCCCCGATCACCAGCGCGCGATTGAATTGACCGCTCTTCAGATAGTTATCCGCGGTGGATAAGGCGAAGACGAAGCCCGAGCAGACCGCCTGCATGTCGAAGGCGGCGCCATGGGTGATGCCGAGCTCCGCTTGAATGGCTGTGGCTGTCGCCGGGAATGTCTGGTCGGGGGTCGAGGTGGCGAGGATGATCAGATCGATATCCGCGGGCTCCAGCCCTGCGTCGGCCAGCGCCGCCCGGGCGGCCGCCGCGCCCATGGACGAGGTGAGCTCGCCGTCGGCAACGATATGGCGCTCGCGAATGCCCGTCCTGGCGGCAATCCAATCGTCGGAGGTGTCCAGAAACTTCGCCAGGTCGTCATTGGTGACGACGCGAGCCGGTAGATAGCCGCCCACGCCTCTAACGACTGACCGTACGGTGTCCACCACTTCAGGCACTCCCAAGCCTACGCCGCACCTTCAAGCTCAAGCTTGGTGTGGAAATGGGTCACGTCGTCCCCAAGCCGCTTCACGAGGCCGCTCGACGCCATCTCATAGGCAAGATCGATGGCGCTCGCGAAGCCCGTGGCATCGGTTCCACCATGGCTCTTGACGACAATACCGTTCAGCCCAAGGAAGATACCGCCGTTCATCTGGCGAGGGTCCATCTTCTCCTTGAGTGCACGGAAGGCGCCTTGAGCCAGGATGGCCCCGAGGCGGGCGAGGAGCGACCGTCCCATGGCGGCGCGCAAATACTCGCCGATTTGCTTAGCCGTTCCCTCGGCAGTCTTCAAGGCGATGTTCCCGGTGAAGCCGTCGGTGACCACCACGTCCACGGAACCATGGCCGATATCGTTGCCCTCGACGAAGCCGCGATAGTGGATGGGCAGCGGCGCCACCCGCAGCACCGCGGCGGCGTCCTTGATCTCCTCGACGCCCTTCACCTCCTCGACCCCGATGTTGAGGAGACCGACGGATGGCTTCTCGGTGCCGAACAGCGCACGGGCCATGGCGGCGCCCATGAGGGCAAACTCGATGATCTGACGGGAATCCGCCCCGACATTCGCCCCGA